>Ga0210124_1000004_pt1 | contig 218282 bp, 164 predicted proteins | sample Muzzi_PWC_D2_FD_185554 | JGI IMG/M metagenome (GOLD analysis project Ga0210124, IMG submission 185554) | Wetland microbial communities from San Francisco Bay, California, USA, that impact long-term carbon sequestration - Muzzi_PWC_D2 (SPAdes) | ecosystem: Environmental > Aquatic > Marine >...
AGTTGCCGGCGACGCGGTGTACCGTTAATCATCAATGACGACATTGAACTGGCCGCTGAGGTCGGTGCAGCCGGTGTGCATCTCGGCCGCGATGATTCCGACATCGAGTCGGCACGTGAGCATCTGGGCAAACAAGCCATCATCGGTATATCGTGCTACAACGACTTGCTCCGGGCCAGGGAAGCAGTCCGGAGAGGTGCGGATTATGTTGCATTTGGCAGGTTCTACCCTTCACAAAGCAAACCGGAAGCAGCACTGGCCGATCCGGCGGTACTGAAACAGGCAAGCATGGAGCTCGCATGCCCGATCGTTGCGATCGGTGGGATTACACCTGCGAACGGCCTGGCATTGATCGAGGCCGGTGCCAGCCTGCTGGCTGCGATACATGGGGTCTTCGGAATCCCGGATATAGAATCCGCGGCACGCCGCTATGCGGAACTATTCATGGACGGTTGAATGGGCATGGGATTCTGATTGTTAATTCTTACAATAACGCCCCACCCACGGATTACCTCCCGGGGTGCACCCGGCAATTCACATCCCACCTGCAACCAGAAACAGTTACACGCATTTTTTTGCACTGGATTTTGACGGACAGGTAGAATCTCGTCCTCAGGATCTTATGGCCGCCCTGTCTGTGCTGATGTGCCTGTTTATAGGAAGAATACAAGGAAATTCCCCATGACCCGATCACATGAACTGTTCGAATCCGCCTGCCGCCATATCCCTGGAGGCGTCAACTCTCCCGTACGCGCCTTCAAGGGCGTGGGTGGTGACCCTGTATTCTTCACCCGTGGTAAGGGGGCGTACCTGTTTGATGCCGACGGCAAGCGTTATATCGATTATGTCGCTTCCTGGGGACCCATGATCGCCGGCCATGCGCATCCGGATGTCATATACGCCGTTCGGGAGGCGGCAGCGGATGGCCTCGGTTTTGGCGCACCGACCGAGATCGAGACCCGCATGGCGGACAGACTTTGTGGCCTGATGCCATCCCTGGAACTCGTTCGCATGGTCAACTCGGGCACTGAAGCAACCATGAGTGCAATCCGGCTGGCACGTGGCTTCACGGAGCGGGACCGCATCGTCAAATTCGAGGGCTGTTACCACGGACACTCGGACTCCCTGCTGGTAAAGGCGGGCTCCGGGACATTGACCCTGGGAGTCCCGACCTCACCCGGGGTACCCGCATCCCTGGCGCAGCACACCCTGACCCTGACCTACAACGATCTCGCCAGTGTTGAAAAGGTGTTCGATTCCATGGGGGATGAAATCGCCTGCATCATCGTCGAACCGGTCGCAGGCAACATGAACTGCATTCCTCCCGTACCGGGATTCCTGGAAGGACTGCGCCGGGTGTGTGACACCCACGGTAGTGTGCTGATTTTCGATGAGGTCATGACAGGCTTCAGGGTCGCACTGGGTGGCGCCCAGGAACATTACGGAATCAGACCGGACCTCACCACCCTGGGCAAGGTCATCGGTGGCGGACTGCCGGTAGGCGCCTTCGGCGGGCGGCGGGATATCATGGAAATGATCGCCCCACTGGGCCCCGTCTACCAGGCGGGCACCCTGTCAGGCAACCCGATCTCCCTTGCCGCTGGCCTGACAACCCTGGAACTCGCCTCGGCGGAAGGCTTTCATGAACAGCTCGACAAGGCGGCAATGCGCCTGACTGCCGGTTTGCAGTCCTGCGCCGACAAGGCGGGGATACCCTTCACGACCAACCAGGCTGGTGGCATGTTCGGTTGCTTCTTCAGCAGTGAACCATCGATCACCCGGTTCGATCAGGTAACACAATGTGATATGGACCGGTTCCGGGCCTTCTTCCACGGCATGCTGGAAGCAGGCGTGTATCTGGCACCATCCGCATACGAGGCAGGCTTCGTGTCCGCCGCCCACACGGATGACATCATCGATGCCACGCTGGAACATGCCCGGGAGGTCATGACCCGCCTGTAGCGTTATCCGGAATATCCAGTAGCCATTGACATGGAAGACCTACTGCACTACCTGCTTCACTGGGTCGGCCTGCATCCCTACCTCTTCAACGTGGTGGTCTTCATGGTGGCCCTGATGGAATCCCTGGTGGTACTCGGCCTGCTCATACCGGGTGCAGCACTGTTGTTTGGTGTCGGGGCGCTCATGGCGACCGGGACTCTGCCTATCCGGTCGATCATGATCTGGACCGTAATTGGCGCAATTGTCGGTGATGTGCTCAGCTTCCTGCTTGGGCTGCATTACCATCAGCAGCTGCGCGTGGTCTGGCCCTTCAGGCGTTATCCCAGAATGATCAATCGCGGCGTCGACTTCTTCGTACGGCACGGAGGGAAAAGCGTGTTCATGGCACGTTTCATCGGCCCGCTACGCCCGATTGTCCCGGCAATTGCGGGCATGATGAATATGCCAACGCACCGTTTCCTGCTTGTCGATATCATTGCCTGTGCGTTATGGGCTCCGGTATATATCCTGCCCGGCATGGTCTTCGGTGCATCGCTGGGGCTGGCGGCCGAGGTGGCAGGCAGGCTGGTCGTGTTGCTGGTTGTGGTTACCGCCATCGTCTGGCTTGGTATCTGGATAATCGGTATCCTGATCCGTCTGCTGCAGCCGCATGCTTCGGTCGCCCTGGAAAAGACCCTGAACTGGAGTCGCGAACACCCATTGATTCGCCCGCTTGCAGGATCGCTGCTCGATCCCGGACATCCAGAAGCACGCGGACTGGCCGTCCTCTCGGTGCTGCTGTTCGTTACCCTGTGGCTGTCGCTGCTGATCACCGGTCAAGCCATTCATGGCCATGCCCTGAGTGGCGCTGACAGCTATTTGTTCCATAGCCTGCAAAACCTGCGCACTCCCTGGGCGGACAGTGTCACGGTCTTCCTTACCCAGCTTGGCAACCAGGCTCTGCTGATAACCGTATTGGCCGGCGGTTGTGCCTGGTTGTTCTGGAAAGGCTACACCAAGGCCGCGTGGCACTGGATAGCCGTCTATATCGGTGCCGGCCTCTTGACCTGGACACTGAAAGTAACGCTGCAGGTTGAACGCGCACATCGCTTCCACGAAGGATTTTCATTTCCCAGCGCCCACACCAGCATGAGTCTTTCCGTTTATGGATTCCTTGCCCTGATGGTCGCGCGGGAGCTCCCGCAACGGGGCCGCTGGTTGCCTTATACACTTGCCGGGCTCCTGGTCATGTCCATTGCCATGTCCCGTTTATACCTGGGAGCACACTGGTTTTCGGATGTACTCGCAGGACTTACCCTGGGCATCTTCTGGGTGGCCCTGATCGGCATTGCCTATGACCGACATCCGGCACCCCCCCTGCCCATCAAACATTTACTGGTTGTCGTGATGCTGCTGTTAGCGCTTGCCTGTGCCTGGCAGACCCAGACACGATTCGCACAGGAACTGGCCGACTTCAGGCCACGCACGGAAATACACCGCATCACCCGCTCGACCTGGAAAACCATTGGCTGGGAGGCCCTGCCCGCCTATCGTGTGGACCTGCAGGGGCGGAATGAACAGCCAATGAACTTTCAATGGGCGGGCTCCCTGGCAACCCTGAGGGATACGTTGCTGAACAAGGGCTGGCATGAGCCAACTGCACTGACCCCCATGAGTGCCATGAACTGGCTGGCACCGGACCCGGATATTGCAATGCTGCCCATCCTGCCCCAGGTAAATGACGGCCAGCATCAGGCACTGTTACTGATAGGGCCGCAGTCAACCGGCAAACAACGGCTTGTTGCATTACGCCTTTGGCCGTCAGACAGGGAGCTCAAGGAGGACAACACCCCAGTCTGGATCGGCAACGTTGTCTATCTGTACAGGGAGCGTGAAGTACCCCTCATTACTTATCTGCGAGTCACACCCGGCTTCGATACACCGCTGGACTTATTTATGAAAGAGTTGAGTCAGGTTGATGCGATCAACATCAAATTGCACACCCGGCAGAACGCAGACAACCCGGATACGCGGAAAATACCGGTGCTGCTGGGATGGGAATCAGCAACTGCCCGCGAGGAAAACCCCAGGTGAGGGAGCAGGGGGCAACCAGCATCCCGGCGAGATCGCGGGGACTTCAGCCCGCCATGTCTACTTTGAGATATCGATCAGGTCACTGGCCTGCACATAGATATGGCTAAGGCATTCACCCTCGGCCTGGCTGAACTTATCCATTGGACCCATACTGCAGTGGCCTGCGCCACCCACCACGATGCGGTCAATATCCTGGCAGCGCAGCCCGATGTACTGGAGCTGCCGGTACTGGTCACTTGTCGGTTTGATGCTGGAAAATGCCGTTGTGACGGTATTGTAGAGTATCCCGTCCCGGGTGTAGGCGGAAAAACTGGGCACCAGACTCTTGATCTTGTATCCCAGGTTGTTCGTCAACCGGAGACCAACCCTGCAGGCATTGCTCAGCTCCTTGATATTGGCCACCTCAATGAGAGCACTTTCCGACGGGGATCCCTGCTCGACCTGGATGTATTCCCAGGTATTGTCGTTTCTGAGCAGGACGTGGCGGCCGTCAGGTGCGATCACCTCGATACCCTCCCCGGTGCGGGTAACACTAACGGTCACGTCCTCCGTGCCGGGCTCATCGCCGGTATCAAGCATGGACTCGGGTGTCGCTGCGGGATCGGTATCGGCATCGGTCTCGGCCCGGACCCACCCCCCGGATAACAAATGAACAGCAGCCACAGTGTACAGCAAGGCCATAAAATATTTTTTCACCATATACTCCATTAGCATGCTTTATAATACAAGGGAAGATCTTATTGATCCGTTATTCCGCGTGAGTGTCACGCAGGACCGGTATCCAGTTATTCACATTCAGGTGTTACTGGAATACGCGCCGCACTTACACTGCAGGCCGTCCGGTGGGCATCTAACGCGTTGCAACCTTTGTCCGGCGTACGCCGGGATGATAAAAGGACGAATCAATAAATCTTCCCGAAAATCTTCCCGATGGGAACGCTAGCAAAATGGAGCCGATAAGTCCAAAACTACACCGGACGCGTTGCAGGCAAATTCTGCCAGCGGCAATTTGCCAATTGGTTTAATCTGACCTCCGGCTGTACCCGGGACATTATCCCACATCGCACAATATCCGTTTATGCACTTGAAATACTACAAGCTGCGCGCAGACCCATTCCGCCTGAGTCCGGACCCCAGGTTCAGTTTTCCCCACCGAACCTACCGCAAGGCCATGGCCTATATGCGCCATGCCCTGCTCCGCGCCGAAGGGTTCATCGTCATTACCGGCCAGCCCGGCATGGGCAAGACCACCCTGATCAATGATCTGTTCCGCGGGATCAGGCCTGATCAGTTCCGGATCGCCCGGCTCGTAAGCACCCAGTTGCTGGCGGATGACCTGCTGCGCCTGGTGGCCTATGAGCTGGATCTGAACGTCGCGGGCAAAGACAAGGCCAGTGTACTGAATGCGGTGGGGCAGTTCCTCAAGCAGCAGCACAAGGAGGGACGGCGCACGCTACTGATCGTGGACGAGGCACAGGATGTCCCCGGAGAGGCCCTGGAAGAGTTACGACTGCTGACCAACATTCAGGTTGACGGGCAACAGTTGCTGCAGATTTTCCTGGTAGGCCAGGAGGAACTGCGGGAACTGGTATCCACACCTACACTGGTACAACTTCACCAGCGGGTGATCGCGGCAACCCATATTGATACCCTCAACTGCACTGAAACCAAGGAATACATCAAGCACCGGCTGCGCCGTGTAGGGTGGGAGGGTGACCCCCTGATCAGTAATCAGGCATTCATCATGATTCACCGGTTCAGTCACGGCATTCCTCGTCAGATCAACCAGATATGCAACCGCCTGCTGCTGCATGGCAGCATCGAAGAGCGCCACCGGCTGGGCCTGCAGGATCTGAAGACCGTCATTGACGAGCTCTACGAGGAAATGCTGCTACCCCCTGGCGTACAGGAGATCGCGGACACGGTGGACTGGTTTTCGGATTCGCGCGAGGAAATCTATGACGAAATGCCCTTTCCCCGCGCTGAAACCCAGACAACAAAGGCCGCAGCACCCCGAAACAATGCCACGTCCACTGCAGCGGACCGGACGAGTCCGGCCGGCACCTCAGGCAATACTGGTCACGGCATGGCCGTCGACAACCGGCCTGATGGCGGAACAGCCGGAAATGTGACCGTACCGGCGGACGCCGTAAATAATACCCCACCGGTCATTCACGCGATCCCCTCCTCTGCCGCAGCCCATCGCAGCCGTACCGACCGGTCAGGCCGCAAACGCAGCCCGTTGCGGGTGATGGCTGCCACCGTATTGATTGGTGTCTTGCTGATTGCCCTGCTGATTGTCCTGCTGTTCACGATACACAATGAAACAGGCAACCGGTTGCGTGACGAGCTGGCTGACCTGATCCCTCCTGGCTTGCGGGAACAATTTCGCGCAACCGCAATGCCCGCACCCGGACCGGCCACCCCCCCCGAACGACGTGTGAACAATGCCCCTGCCGAACCTGCACAGCAACCCGCCGTTGCAGCTCACTCGGTAACACAAACCGTTGCGACTACTGATATTGCAACGGAACCTGCTGAAGCTGAAGCTGCAGAGACAGCAACAGAACCCGTTGAGGCTACAGGCACCGTAACGGAACACGCTGAAGCTGCAGACACAGCAATGGAACCTGCTCAAGCTGCAGACACGGCAATGGAACCCGCCGTCAGATCCGCGCCTTTATCCAGTCTCGAGACAGACCTCATCAATAATGGCCTGCAGGTCGAACATCTGGAAGACGACCGCCTCAAGGTCAAACTCAGCAATGCGGGATTATTTAAATTTAACAGCACCGAGATCAGCGACGCTTCCAGCGCCAAACTCAAGAAGCTTGCCGACGTCCTGCATAAACATGATGAGGTCCGCATCCATATCATCGGACATACCGACTCCATCGGAAATCCGGGATTCAACCTTGCACTGTCACAAATCAGGGCAAAGGGCGTTGCGGACTATCTCGTCAGCCAGGGCTTGCCGAGCGACCACATCCGCTCTGAAGGACGCGGTGACCGCGATACCCGGAATGAGATCAGCACCCAAAACCAGCCTGAGTTAAGGCGCCGCATAGAGATCTACCTCAGTCCTGTTCTGGAGGAGTGAATCGCCCGCAGTATGTTTCAAACCGATACGGGACTGTCTGACCACCAGGTCGATTCACCCGCAGGAGGTATGTCGCCAGTGTAATCCAGTGGCTGACAAAAGATCCAGGAGGCTGTCGGGCTTGGACGATCTTAGCGAGCAAGGTGGGAGGGAGAAGCCATTTTATTGGCCGTTTGAGGAGAATAGCCGTAACTATTTGACGAAATGGATCGCAAAAATGGGGCGCGCTCCCACCGTCGCAGCAGATTAGTCCCAAGGCCGACAGCTTCCCAAGCACACACGCAATAGGAGAACCTGCCTGAATAAGCCGGGCAACCACAGATGTAGCTGCGAGAATGCCATACAGGTGGGTATGACATTGATCTGGATGGCGCTGACCCTGGGTTATATGGGCGTCATTTACTGGCTCTCTTCGCTCCCGGGAGATGGCGATCCCACGCTGACCAGCCTGACCGGCATCATTGCCTGGACGCCCCCTGCCGCGCAGAACCTGTTGCACGTACCGCTATTCGGCTTGCTGGCATGGTTCTGGTATCGCACACTGGGCGCCTTGAAATTGCACCACCTGCCCGCTCTCGGCATCGCCTTTATGCTGGCCGCAGCGTTTGGCGTATATGATGAATGGCATCAACTGCACGTACCGGGGCGTTATTCCTCGTTCACCGATATTGCCTTGAACTGTGCCGGTGCAGTGCTGGTGCTATTGTGGCTTCATCGTGGGAAGCGCCGCCAGCTCCGCCCGGAGATCGACAGCCACCCTGCCGGATGAGTGTTCAACGCGGTACGCAAATCAAGGGCGGTCCGGGTTACCGTCTTCGCGACTGAATCAGCAAGCTCTCCAGCTTGCAGAGACACCCCAGCACCATGAGCCCGGTTCCGACCTGAAATAGTGTCATGGTCGAGTAGCCGAAGGTCATGTAAGAACCAAGAATCCTGGCAATCCCGGCGCCTGTGCAAAGCAGAATCCCGGCAAATGCAGAAATATCGCCTACCAGCGTTATCATTTTTCCCATATTGATTCCCCCCGGAAAACCAGTTTCAAACAGCCGCCGCCGCTCGACAATAACATACTTCACAGCATTCCATCTTGACAGCCCTGTTATTACTGTGCGGTTACCGACGCGGTCGACTTACGGCGTTTCCAGCGAATGATCTGTTTGCGCATAAGGTGTTTCAGCAGCAGCCCCGGCGGCATTCGCAACCAATGTGACCGCGCATAGAGCAGCCATTGTGCCACGGCAGTAAGGCGCTGGGGGAAGTCCGGATGATCGGGCACCATCGACAGCCATATCAACCGATCCATCAAACGCAGAACAAGGCGCTGCGGCGCACCCGTACCGATGTCTGCCATCGCCCCGGCCGGGATGTCCGTGCCGAGTAAACGCTGCGCATAACGCATGGCATAAAACAGTGGCCGCTGCAGATCCTGCTCGCGTGCACGCTGTATCAGTTCGCCCCAGAAACCGCCGCGGTCACCGTAGTGAGCAAACAGATCAGCAAGATCCACCAGGTCGCGCAGGCCGTTGATGAACTCTCCATCGTAGAACAAATGCACGGCACTGTGCAGCACCATGTCGACAGGCTGCAGCACCCGTAGTCGCCCATTGGCTAGAGCAATGCTGTCCCTAAAGAGTTTCTCCGGGTCTGGATTGAGGCGACTGGTCAGGGGTGAAATAGTGTGATGGATGTCCACCTCGAAGCCACGATCCCGGTGACGCAAAGGGGGCAGCTCATGCATCCAGGTGCGATAATAACGCTGATCATACTCTTCCAGCGTGACGCTCTCCCAGCCGTGATCAAGCAGCGTATTTTCGAGAAGATCCAGCGACGCTGCAGGCACCAGCAGGTCAATGTCCGACAGCAGCCGGCCCCTTGCAGGAGGCAAGCCTGCGAGAATATAGGCGCTGCCTTTCAGCAGGGTGATAGGCAAATCCAGCCGCTCAACCTCTCTCAGAATACAGCTGATCTCCCAGCGCGCCATCCTCTGGCGATGTTCGACGAGAACCTTCGCCGCCAAAAAGTGCTCCATGATCTTGGAGGGGACCTGAGCCAACAGTCCCTGTTCCTCCATACATGCACCAAGGCGTCCCAGGAGGCGGGTAGACCGCGCGAGACGCAGCAGGAGGTCCCAGTCTTCCATTTCGAAGCGTATCGTACTGACAGGATCGGCCAGCGCACCGAGTACAATCTCCGCACCATGCTTTCGGCCGCCTCTGCCGGTGGTCATGATGCGGCCAGACGATCCAGGGCAGCGATAGCCTCCTCTAGATTACTGTAGGAGAGCATGTAGCACTCACAGTTGCGGACCAGTCGGCTTACCCCCTGGAATCCGCGCAGGCCAAGTAGCTGGTAATTGAACGAATTGTTTGCGAGTTTGATGAAGGCCTGTACCTCGGGGATCGGTTCCAGACGTAATGGCGTGCCTTGATGATAGAGCGGAAATACCAACCAGCCGGGCGGAGCGGTAGTACCGGACTGTTCTATACAGGTGGTGTGTGCTCCCAAATGAGCAATGGTGCCCTTGCGCGTGCCGTGGAAACTTGGCCCCAGATCAGCATCCGGCACAAACTCTCGGATCACATCAATGGATCGGTTCTTCAGCGGCATGGGGCGTGGCAACGGAACCAACTGCCCGTCAGTGGTCCTGACAAGTCCGAATTCATCGGAAAACAGGCGCCAGCCATGACTGACGAGCGCCGCGCACAAGGTGCTCTTGCCCGAACCTGGCCAGGCTGGAAGCAACAACACGCGGCCATGGCGTTCCACAGCGGCCGAATGCAGCATCAGATACTGGTGTGCCTGCATGGCAATGCTCCAGTTCAGCCCCCATTCGAATAATGGAAAGGAGTGACTGAGGGGATACGGCAGAAATACCTCCTGACCATCCAGCAGGAAAAGAGCTTGCGGGCGCCAGCGCCTGCGGATACCGCCGGTCATGGTCAGACGGATATGGAAATCTGCGATGGCAGGAGCCGGCACGACCGGAAAGTGAACATAAAAACGCTGCAACAGCCGGGCGAAACTCCCGATATCGGACTGGATGCGTACGATGAATGGACCGGTCTGGAGCATGATTCCCGTCCCGGCAAGACGCTGCGTGAACACATCATCCGCTAGTTCGGCAAGCTTCACGCGCCAGCTTTCTCGATCAGTCCGACAGAGTGCAACTGCCGCAATAGCCGGGAATTGGATTCCAGAGAGTGTTCGTCACGGTTCTCTCCGGACTCACGACAAAGGGCCTCCGTAATCTCACTCACCGTGCCTGGACACACGAGCAACCGTTGCAACACCCGTGCGGTCGGCTCCGCCAGCAGGTGGGTTTCGCCTGAACGGGCATCGTAGACCGCATACTGCGCACCAAACTTCTCCCAATGGAGCTCCTGTCTATCAGGTGCTGTCCAGCGTGCTTCTGCGTCGAAATTTTCTGAACCACCCACGATGGATCATTCCCCAGTACCATGTCCGGTCCAAGGGTAAACGATATTCTCCGGCTGTAAACCCCCGGAAACGGCAAGACTTGCGGCGGTCTGCGACCGGCAACCCGGCCCCGCTTGCGCTGTTTAGCCCGGCAGGACGAGGTTGGGGTGTATGGAGGACAAACAGGAGCCGGTGAGGGGCGAGTATCCCGGTGGCGCCACCGTCACTGTCTTTATGAGCGGATAATAAAGGATAGGGTCAGTCGCTATGTCGTTGCCATATTGGTCAAAGCTCAGGAAGGCAAGCAATGCTACCTCGTCACCTTTAAGGATGGTTTGTTCCGACAGATTGCCGGAAAATGGGTTGCCATTCTCATCGAAGCACTGCCAGGCATCCGCATTCTTGCCGGATCCAGTCTCGGTGCAGTAGACCGTAACGGGAGTGTTCTGTAATTTGGTTTGGACTCGCCTGCCATAGACACGGATCCAGTGGTCATGAGTGGTGGTGGAGTTCACTTCAAGCACGAAGTCGCTGGCAGTCGTGATTTCAAGCATTGCCAGTTTGTTATCATGATTAGTGCAGTGATAGGTGCTTCCCATAGCCGCCGCCGCTCCACTGCGCAGCGTCATGACGGCCGGGACAACAGCGGCGGTGGCCTTGATGAGCTTGCGGCGCTGGTAAGAGACTGACTCGTCAACCGCTGGGCTGGCGGGCGACTCGCTATCATTATGAGAATCCAGCAAGGTTACTGCATCCTTGTCCGTAGTTGTCATATAGAATATATCCCTTGATTTGCAGGGGCTCTCAGGCGAGAGATCCTGGAAAATCCAACGATTCTTTCGCATATTCCCCTGCAAAAAACATTCCACCTATGTAACATCATGTTTTTCATGAAATCGTTGGAATTCTGACGCTTATCTTAATAATCAGTTTACCGCGATCTGTAAAAAACGCAACTCAACCAACAGCGACCTGACCGCGTGCTGGATTTGCTAATCGCTCATTTATGCAACGGTTACCATTACCTTCCAGCATCTTCCTAACGTATTGATATTAATAATTCTTTACACCAATTCTGCAGTCTTGCCAGGCTTCAGCATCCCGGTTACAACCTGCATAGCAATGCAATCCGACGTGCAAATCAACCAAAATCGGGATTAAAACCTGTAAAAATTCTGGACACTTGCACAAGGCAGTGCAAGCAAGTCCAGTGTTTTGCTTCTGGATTAACCACTTGAAAAGTAAATTTCCTCGACAGATCGCGGCCATAAGCGAAGCATCTTGAGATGTTGCGCACCCGCCACGAAAAAATCACGCGTGAATAATACCGGCCACGAATGCCGGTCCAGCAGCAAACACCACGGGTTGATGGTGGACGATTACGTATCGTAAAACGATGATCACTGTTTTCTATTGGTGCAGGCCGGCCTCCTGCAACAGGTTCCGTGCATAAACGGCAGGAATTGCATAACTGATACCGCTAGGTTTTGCCAGGATATTCTCCCTGCCCTCCTTGACGAACACCATGTTAACAATTCCGATAACCGCACCGGTCTCGGGGTGGTAAAGGGGGCTGCCACTATTACCGGGGTAGGCCGTGGCATCGAGTTGAAAAACGTCATAGGGGGAGCGCAGGCGGCGGATCTGTGCAGGGTCCAGTTGACTGGCCGCATTGGCCTGCAGGGCAATGGGTGTAATCGAGCTGATAATTCCGCGATGCGTGACCGGGTGGAGGCCAAAGATTACCCCCAGCGGGAAGCCGGTAAAAGCGTACTCCTCACCCTCGCGGACCCGGGATGACTGTCCGAGGGATAATGCATGCAGTGGTTTGCCCTCGATCCGGAGCAGAACAAGGTCATGTGCCTCGTCAACCTTCAGTTTTATCGCCTGCCGGACCTGCGGGTTATTGCCTTTACCGGCGAACACAGCCAGATATTCCAGCCGATCGGTGTCTATCTTGCCCGGGATCACATGTGCGTTGGTGATCACGTGCCGGCCGTCACCGACGACAAACCCGGTGCCGACGAGTTTGGCGGGCGGGCGCCGTGTTTTCTGCACGGTACCGATACCGACTATGCCTGGCTGGATACGCTCGATAGTATTGGGCAGATCGGCACGGGACAGGGTGACAGGTGCTATAGAAATAACCAGCACCAGCCATGCTATAGTCATGGTGCCCGGTGAAAAAAAACGAATATTATGAATTTGCATAGCTGCTACATGACCTGACCAATTGATTCCCAAAAATAGCGGTATCAGCCTAGCAGACTGGGGCTGATTAATGATTGATCGCAACTGAGGTTCTCCTGGCCAAATATATTATGGCTTACAAATGCTGTGCTGCATACGAGAAAATTACATACACACTGATACAGAACAACCTTTAATCCGGACGATTCAGCGGTGAGGAGGCATCACTTCCCCCATGCACCTGCCTGCCCCAGCAACAGAACAGGATCAATTCCACGGACAAGAGAGTAAGAGGCATCAACAAGAATTACCGTACCAGTAATCACTATTGTCACCAGGATCACCGATCACCTGACCTTCGCGCAACTCATGACGGACAACCGCAACACGACCATGATTTTGGCTGCCTGCCTGGGTTACCTGGTGTTTGTCGTCTACGGTAGTCTGGTCCCACTCGATTTCCGACCGCTGCCGCTTACCGAAGCCTGGAACTCTTTTCTGGCAATTCGCTATCTCCAGATCGGCATTGGCTCACGCGCAGACTGGGTAGCCAATATCCTGTTGTTTTGCCCTCTCTCATTTCTGCTATCAGGTGTATTTTGGCCTCGCCAGGGAACAGGCACCCGGATACTGGCTGCAACTACAGTCTTGATGTTGTGCCTGCTGCTCAGCACCGGAATCGAGTTCGCACAACTGTTCTTCCCACCTCGAACCGTGTCACAAAACGACATCATTGCCGAAGGCATTGGCACCATCATCGGCATTGCACTCTGGTGGTGGAAAGGTGGTGAATTTGTTGCGTGGTTCAGTCACTGGCGCTCGATTCGCGGCACTGCGAATATCGCCGAGCGCCTGCTCTGGCTCTATCTTGCCATATTGTTTGGCTACAACTTGCTTCCACTAGACCTCACAATCAGCCCGGTGGAGATCTATCACAAATGGCGCGACGGCAAAATCATCCTTTTACCATTCAGTTTTCACATTGAGAACAGCTCACAATTTGTATACAACCTGTTGACTGATATTGCACTGTGGATACCCGTCAGCTTCCTATGGATTCAGACGGGGAAAAAATCCAGTCAGCAGGCATGGTTATGGGCGGTGGTCACAGCGACTATCCTGGAAGGTCTGCAGTTACTGGTTTACTCACGCGTATCAGACATAACCGACATCCTGACTGCCATGATAGGTGCAGGAGCGGGAATCTGGTTATGTCGCTTCTGGAAAGTAAATAAACAGGAAGTCAACAAGACCCGCAGTCACAAGTCGCAGTGGCTGGGAGCCGTCGGTGTCCTTGCCTGGTTAATTGTGCTGACAGTGATCTTCTGGTACCCATTCGATTTCAATTTTGACCGCGCCTTCCTGAGGGCACGCGTCGATTTATTCGACCGGGTACCATTCCACGCTTATTACTATGGCACGGAATTCCGTGCAGTTACCGAGGTTCTGCACAAGGTTGTGTTTTTCCTGCCCCTTGGCGTTCTGCTTGGCTTTATCGGGCTGCCGATCAGACACAAATCGACAAGACGCCTGTATTCATTGTTCGCCCTTGCCTCCATCCTGATGGCCGCTACTGTTATTGAACTTGGCCAGGTTGCACTCCCTGGCAAATTCCCTGGCAGCACAGATATCATGCTGGAATCCCTGGGCGGTATTACCGGCTATCTCGTGTTTGTATGGCTATGGTCACGTCGAAAGGGTGGTCACCTGTCAGACTTATCCCGGCCATGAAAGCCCACAGCATACCCGGATTCCTGCCCGCCATGGCAGTCGCCAGCATTGCATGGTTTCTCTATTTTAACCTGGCTCCCGATACACCGCTTACAGAGACCAAGGTTATTGGTGTATCAATGGGCCCAGCCGGGTTCCTGTTAATGATCATCCCCCTTGCCTTCATCTGGCAAGGCCTGTTTTGTCAAAACGTCCGCAGCCCCATGCAGGTCCTCATGGTCACGACTGCACTTTGCTGCGGGCTCATGTTGTTGATATCCTGTATTTATCTCGCCCGCCAGCACTTGTATGCTCACGCGCCACCAGAAGGCACTCTGGCCATCCAGCTGACCGGCATCCTTCTCGGCCTCCTTACCTGGTGGCTGACAGGCCAAAGGTTGCTCAATTCCATGCAATCTCTGTCATCATGGCTCCAGAACCACCAATTCATCATGCGCCTCTCCTTAGCCTCAGGAGCGCTCCTGCTACTGCTAGCACCGCTGGACACTGACATACGCATGGCCGATGTCACAACACGCTGGGATGGCAGTTCGTTCAGTGCCTCATTCGCGGCAACACAACAGCACCTATACACTGCGCTGAAGAGCATCATACTCTGGATACCGGTGGGCCTCGTCTATCAGTTTGCGGGTAAACAGACAACCCTGAAGATTTGGGTTACTGCGGGCATAGCCGGTTATGCACTCGAAGCCAGCCCCTGGTTCACATTACTGAAAGTGCATGATGTGCTTGAAGTAGCCATTGCTCCGTTAGGCATATGGGCAGGCTTCTGGCTGGGCAATCATACAAAAATACCCTTGATGGCACACACAGCGGGTCCGACTGCTGTCATAGCTGGTGATACCGGTGCCAGCACTGCGCCGTCAGGGAAGACATCTTCCCCTCCATTAATCAATTGGCTGTCGCCCCATACCGGCGCTGGATGGCTCAGTCGTACAGCAGCTTTGCTTCTGCTCATTTTGGCGGCCTATATGGTATGGGACTTTCCGCTCTGGAAACTGTGGCTCGGGGCGGGCCTTGTCGTGTACCTGCTGGTACTGTGGAAATATCCACCCGCCTGGCTGCTGCTCGTCCCGGCATTACTGCCCGCACTGAACCTAGCTCCATCAACCGGCCGCTTCTTTTTTGATGAATTCGACCTGCTGATGATCTGCACCATGGCCATGGCATTGTGGCACGGTACCAATCGGGAGCGGACAGCCACCCTCGAGCCTGCCGTCATTGTCGCACTAGCTCTGTTTAGCGCCTCCTATTTCATCAGCCTGTTGATCGGCCTGCTGCCTTTGCAAGCCATCGATGCCAACGCCTTCAGTAGTTACTGGAGTTCCTACAATAGCATTCGTATCGCAAAAGGCGGGTTCTGGTCCCTCGCTATAATCGTATTGCTACGCTGGTTCACACCCTGGCCTACGCTCTTTACCCGTCAACTGCTGACCAGCGGAATGTTGCTGGGCCTGGTCAGTGTGATACTAATCGGACTGCGGGAACGTTGGCAGTTTGCCGGTCTGTTCAACCTGGCAGCTGATTACCGCGTTACCGCCAGCTTTTCCAGTATGCACACTGGTGGCAGTCACATCGAAGCCTACCTCGTGATGGCGACCCCTTTCCTGTGGCTGCTGGTCATGCGTAACCGCAGGGTTAGTATACGACTGTCAGGATTACTGGTATTCCTGTCCGCGGTATATCTGATGACCACCACCATTGCACGCGGCGGGGTCTTTGCACTCGTCATGAGCCTCGTTGTACTCAGCATGGGTAGTTACCGTAGTTACAGGGTCGACTCAGGTTCTAACACCCGGAGCATTTTTTTGCCAATAGTGCTGCTGCTGGGGGCCAGTAGTGTAGTAATAGTCGGCCTGAGCGGTGAGTATTTCGAACATAGGCTATCTCGGACCGAGCAGGACATGCAAACTCGACTAGATCACTGGTCAAATGCCCTTTCGATGATGTCCGATGACTGGACAACGCGAGTATTCGGTATGGGACTAGGTTCTTTTCCCGTGACTTACCTCTATCATGGTCCGATAAAATCTCTGCCTGCGACCTACAGCTATGCCACCGAGGCAGGCAACCAATTTCTGCGGCTAGGCGCAGGTGGAACCCTGTACATGGCTCAGCGTATCGCAGTGCACAACCTGCGAAGTTACACGTTGTCGATGGACTTGCGAAGCCAGGACCCCAAGGCCAGATTGCAAGCCCCGATGTGCGAAAAGCACCTGCTGAATTCCTTTCGCTGCCAGTGGCAAGAAGTCCCCTTTCCTGCCGGTAACAACCAATGGCACCACATCGAGGTCCGTATCGACAGTGGTGATGTCGGGGGCGGCAACTGGCTTTCCCGTCGTCCGGTGGAACTGTCTCTATACAATCCGGCTGCACAAACGATTGTGGACATTGATAATGTCGGCTTGACGGATAGCAAAGGTACAGATCTTATCCGTAATGGCGACTTCTCCGCAGGCGGTGACCACTGGTTTTTCAAGACCCACGAACACCTCCCCTGGCACATCAAGAATCTTTGGGTCCAGGTACTGTTCGAACAGGGATGGCTGGGACTGCTGGCCTTCTGCCTCTTGCTTGTTCTGCTCTTCAAGCGACTGTTTACCGCCATGTGGAGTGGTGATATGTTCGCGACCACGCTGCTGGCATCGATCACCGGGTTTCTTGTCGTAGGACTGGTTGGCAGCCCGTTCGATGCCCCACGACTCGCCACCCTGTTTTTCACACTGCTACTGCTTGGTGCCTTCAAGGAAGATGCTGGCCAGAGGAAAACCACCCAAAAACCGTTACAGCCCGGGGATGCCTGAGGTGCACGACCTGGCCATTCTATTGATACTTGCAGCGCTGGTGTATGGCGCACTTTATCGCCCCTGGGTGGGCGTTCTGGGGCTGGCTGTGATTGGTTATATGAATCCGCACAAATACGGCTCCGAGCTGATTGCAAACTTACCGGTTTACCAGATAATGTTCATTGCCGTCTGTCTGTCGATTGCACGGTCCATAATACTCAAGCGCGATGAAATCCGGCTGCCAACACTTGACTGGCGCCTGGTGCTATTGGTGGTACTGTGGTGTTATTTTTTGTTAACGACCTATCATGCAATTGTTGCCTGGGCAGCCTGGCCGCGATTTTTCGAGGTAAGCAAGACATTTGTTTCTCTGATACTTACGCTGATACTGATCAATTCGCGTGTGAAGCTGTTCTATCTGATCATTACCATTGCGACAAGTTTTGCCCTGTTAGTTCTGAAAGGAGGCTATTGGGCCTTCATGACCGGATTTTCAGACCGCGTCTATGGCCCACCTCGCAGTCATTTTTATGACAACAACCACTTTGCAATCGTCGTCATCATGACCATCCCCATCCTGGTCCTGTGGCTGAGAGAGACAGCAGATAGCCGGCTTCGCTACCTCCTGATGATGCTGATTCTCCTCAGCGCCGCTTCAGCCCTTTCATCCTGGTCACGCGGCGCACTAATCAGCCTGAGTTTAACGACGCTGTTTCTGGTATGGCATAGCAGGCGCAAGTATCTCGCCATACCCGTAGTTCTCGCCGGAATCTTCCTGACTTTTCAGTTCCTGCCACAAACGTGGTTCGAACGCATGGAGACCATCCAAGCCTATGAAACAGAGAAGTCGGCCAGCAACCGGCTGGAAACCTGGCGGGTGGGGCTTAATTATGCAGTGCAGCACCCGTTTATGGGCGCAGGCTTCGAAGGCTGGCGGTATGTGACTTATGACTCTACCGGTATTGACTGGCATAATGCCTATATCGAGATCATGGCGGAACACGGTTTTATCGCATTCGCGATCTGGCTATCACTGTTAATTGGCAGCATGATCAGCCTCTCAAGACTTGCATGGCTGGCCAAACAGGGACCTGGACTCGTATGGATACGCAACTACAGTATAATGCTGCAGGCATCATTGCTTGCCTATGCAGCCGGCGCCATGTTCCTCGGATTGACCTACTGGGACATCCTCTACCATCTGATCATAATCACGGTACTGCTCAAACAAATCGCCCACCGGGAAGCAGCCCTCATTACGCATGCCCGACAATGATGGTGCCTGTCCCGGCTACAATGAAACCTGGAAAAGGTTGGGTGGCGAACGAGGGAAAACCTACCCAATTAGTGGAAAAAATCGGCGATAGGCGCCCAAACATAGCAATCCAGACCCACCAAATACTGTCAGCATTTTTTACACATACGTTTCACGGATTATCACAGCCTAAGTTGACATCAGGGTAACTATCTGTTTAATAGTCAGTATGCATAAATTGGCGCGTAATTTGCAATCATAAAGTATCGACTAATAACCGCTACAAGTAACAATCACAGGACGCACAGCCGTGAGCCAGCAAAATCTAACTTATTCACTACGCAACATCATGGCCATTCTACTTCTCACCATGATCCCCCTCGGTATGGCCCTGGCCAGCACGTATACCATCACCCTGTATCCGATAACCGGCTCCGGCGGAACGGGAGGGTTCAGTTTCACCAACCCTGACGCAATTGGGTGCTATCCCGCCGGCTCTCCCAGTGTCAGTGTTACGGGCGAATCAATATTTAATACCAGCAATTCCTTTTGCGTACAGGTTGCTGCAGTAGATTACAACGACGGTAAAACTAATGAAGAATATGGCGCCAATCAGATTACAGGTAACTACGTGGAAGGACTGGGTGGAGAGTTGGAAAATGAAGCCGGAAAAATAATCAGATTTACCTTCGTAGCCGGCGGAACTAATCCGTCTGGTTTTACCAAAACATACGAGATTGATAATAATGGGGTAATCGAAGGTTCAGGCACTTATCATGTAGCCAACAATGCAAGTGGAAGTGTACCGGAGCCAGGTATCCTGGTGCTCATTTCCGTTGGAATTGCTGCCCTTGGATTCGCAGCACGCAGGAGAAGAAATCCGACCGCTAATAACTGATATTCTGTAGGCACCTGAACGGATGCGTGCATCAACCGGATAGGACAGCTGATCTACACAATAAATTCAGTTTGGAGGCAAGAAAACAACCAGCATAAGTTTCTGATGCCAACACACTGTCACTTTTATGAAATCCGATGCGCTGGATCATGTTCCAAGCCGACAAGCAGGCGCTGAATATCACGCACAATAATTGACACAATCCTTTAAATGGCAACTGTCCCAGCGCTGCAGGTAGAACCAACATAGTGGTTGCGCCACATCCCTGACAAATCGCCATATATAATCATTTGATTTTTTCCTGCGCATTTCTGCAACATCTCTGAATTCCCCGGCAATAAAACGGGGCGCGGTATCGGGCAGGTGCAGGACATACAAGACGCACCCGGATCTTCACACTCCGAAACGCCGCTCGAAATCGCTTGATCACCCGGCGCAGTATCGCAATCGCTCCATAGCTGGCATGCGCATCCCCCGGACGCAGCACATAGGCAAACAGGTATTGATCCGGCTCTTCATCAAACTGCAGAAAACCCGCCATCGGCAGGTAGCACCAGTTCGCATAGTGGGTATTGAAAAACGTCAGCTGCTGCTGCCCGTAGGTGGGATCGTCGGTCGGGTCCAGGTCGATCGTAATGCGCCGGACACGCTTTTTTAACCGCTTGCGGTGACGCGCAATCACACACTCGGCCAGCCCCACCCCCATCCGATCCAAAGAGCGCACATCCGTCGCGTTCTCAAAGTGCGACAAGGTCGGCTGCGAGGCCAGCGCCTCGCTCAACCCCAGTCGCTCATCGGCCGCTTTCAACAGGATCGCACCCCCGTCCGTGCTGCTGTCGCACTGATCGAAGCGGGCGTGAAGGGGTTTGTCCAGCAGCTCCTTGAACAAAACACCCAGCGTTGTGATATCTTTTGAAACCGGAAGGCCCGCTTGTGCTGAAATAGCTGTGTAGAAACGCTATTGTTAACACAATTGCGGCCATTTTTTATCCCTCTGGTGAATAATTCAGGCGCTTGACTCCAAGCACCGCTAATTTATGCATCAATCGGGACAGCACATATATCTGGATCCCAAATTCGCCTCGCTGCATCCCTATCACCGGATTTAGTCTTTCACCGGGTGCGGCTTGCGTCGCAGCTGCGGTAGCCAGTTACCTCTGCCACAGCCGGCACCACGAGAACATTTATCGCGTCGCCGGCTGTCAAAATCCTTGTCCCAGTCGACAAATGCCTGGAAACGCAGTGTGTCAATAGCGTCTGATTGACCCACCCCGGTCTTGGAATAAAGGCTCATTTCCCCCAATGAGTCAAATGGGCGTTCCAGATAGTCAGCGGCAGCCTCCAGCGGCCCCGATATATTCTCCCTTGACTCACCGCCGCTGATTGGTGTTTCTGCGAATACTATATTGGCCTGTACTGTTTGCTGTTCAGGTGAGGGCTCACCTTCCCTGTGCCGAATAACAACGCCGGAACCAGTTGCCAGGATGGTATTGTAGAACACATCGATTGATCGCGGCACATCATTGTGGGGCTGAATATGGATGGCATCCCCATGGAAATTCACAAACATGTTGTTGTAAAGCGCGATATTCCCCTCCCCCTGGAACAGCGCTTCATGGGGGTTCTGGTAGAAAAAGTTACCATAAATCAGATAGCGGTCATCCATCCCTGGTCCCGACAGTGGCCAATGGCCTACCAGCAAGTTGGGGCGCGCCATCGGCCCCTCTGATCCCCCATCCGCTTTGCTGAAGACATTGTGGCGAATGATCGTTACATTTTCACCCGCGGGGATCCCAGCAATATCCGGCCTGCTTCTCTGGTGTTTAACCTGCAGGTTATAGCCAAGGGTATCGACAATGAGATTGTGCTCGATCAGCCCCGCGATGAATGGATCACTGCCATCAGAATTACCCAGGTAGATACCGGTACCCGCACCGACAATTTCATTGTCACTAATCACCCAGTCCCAGGCGGGGCACTTGGTGGAAATTCCCACCGTTTGCTGGTTATCGCCATGCCCTCGTATCAGCAGATTCTCGAGTGTAATGTGGTGAGCCCATTTCGCATACCCCTCAGCCTTTACACCATCCACCGGCATACCCCGACCATCCAGCACGAGATTGCGGATCGTCACATAGCTGGAATCGACAATACTGACCGTATTTGCTCCGGGCCTGCCAAGGAAAACCGGCCGCGGCCGTTTCTCTTGACCTGCGATGTGGATCGGTTCGTCTGGTCGTCCGTTCAGGTTATGGACTGGCAACCCCTGTCGGTACTCACCTGCCCGTAACTGAAGCGTATCACCCGGACCCAGCTGTCCGAGGAGCCGGCGATAATTTGCAGGATTTCCCTCCAGCAGACGGCTGGCATGAACAGAGTAGGCATAAAGCAACCAAAAAATTACAGCGAACAACAAAAATCGTAATCTTATGACTTTCATTGACAATGCAAGACAACTCATGCCCATGGTATTTCACTCGGACATCTCGGAGTTCATGTGGTTGCGCACGCCGTAGTGTAACAAATCGAATATCTGCCAGGAACCAGCCCGGAATCAGGCTCTGGTGACGCGGCGCCATGATTAAGCAAGCCCGGAATTGAAGTGCGGGTAATGAAAAAGCAACTTATATGAATAAAGTGCTATTATTTCCAACGCCTGACCGCCAATAACCATGGTTGTTATCGTTAGTAAACGCCTGACACCTCCCTTGATATGTAGATATTGATACTTCTCATTGTCCTGATCTGCTCCAACAATCGCTATGCATCACTGGAATGAACCCTGGCTTTCCTTAACAGTGCACACCGCCCCATAATCTGTTCGGTCAATTACTGGTGGCCGCCAATGCCTGCACGGATAATACTGCAATCTTGCTCCAAAACTACCAGACACAGCCGGCAGAAAATGTTTGGCTGCCACTTATCTGGCTTGAAGAAGTTACTCCGGGTAAATCCCACGCTTCGAACTGCGCTATTCCGGAGCTCTGCTCCGATCTGACCGCTTTTGTATATGATGACCACCGAGTGGATGAAGCCAGCCATCCCCGTTATGATCCACTACTGCCACTTTATGTTATTTTGTTCATTGATTATCACGGTTGACAATCTGAAGAAATGAGCCAGCCAACGATTGAACCCATCCAGGACAGCGATCTCCTGGATTTTTGCCGATTTCTTAACAAAAACCTGAGTTACGCACGCACTGCCGATGATTGGGCCAATGCTTTCATGCAGCACTGGGGAATAGAGAAGCCCAACAACGGATTTATACTGCGAGATGATGGGCAAATCGTGGGCGGCATCGGTGCAATTTATGCACAACGCCTGGTCCGCGGCAAACCCGAGCGGTTTTGCAACATCACCAGTTGGTGCGTACTGGACCAGTACCGTTCCCAAAGTATGCGGCTTGCCATGGCGCTGACTTCCCAGCCGGATTTCCATTTCACAGACCTCACACCCACCGAGGTTGTTTCCAGGACGCTGCAATTTCTGAAATTCAAGCCCATGAATGAGCGACAGGCGGTCTGGCCCAATCTACCCTGGCCTTTTCCATTAGTTGCAGGTGTGCGAGTAATTACCGATCCTGACGCTATCGAACAAGCCCTGTCTCCCGAAGCTGCCAAAGCCTGGCGGGATCACAGGCACCTGCCGTGGCTCAATCACATTGCAGTAGGCCGGCCTGGAAACTATTGTCACGTGGTATACAAGAGAACCCGGCTAAAGGGATTTCCCGGGGCTTTCGTACTGGGATTCAGCGATCCAGCACGGTTTATAAAATACCGCTTCGCCCTGGGCAATAGTTTACTGTTGAAAAAGGGACTCGTTTTCACCCGGGTCGAGTCTCGACTTTTAGCCAGGGTGCCCAGCCCTAGTATCGAACTCAAGGGTTTCCGCAACAAGGTTTTCCGCAGCGATACTCTAACAGAGGCCGACATGAGCAACCTCTATACGGAGATCGTGGCCTTGGATCTTTGATCCAGCGCCCCATCCAGCCGAATGAGATTATTGACCCGGTAGCCAATAGCTTTACAGCCTGAAGATCACTGTTAAGCGGATCATTCTGCCGAAACGTAATTGTTTAGTCACGGTAGGAATGCATTAACTCGGGGCTGTAATCCGGTTTGGAGAGATGATTTACAGGATGAGAATCACCCTGGTGAATTGATTCTGAATTCGCCGATAGTGATGCCCTGGACCCGTACCGCAGGAGCAGCCTCTTAATGCCCGAATTCCGGGTGCTGGCCACATCGCTCCGAAGGGCAGCGCTCCTTCAGTAGGATTTATACAATGATTGGGTTTATTATCACAATCACAATCTGGAATGCCAAGGAAGCGGCGCCGCTTGCCCTAAGTGCTTTCCTGCTATTCTTGTTTCCAAGGTGACACACAGAAACATGAAACGTGAACTGATCCTGCTACCTCCTGAAACCAGACCAATCCTCACTGCAGTGATTCACACCGAAGAGGAATTCGACTGGAGTAAGCCCCACGATCGTCATGCCACAGGTGTCGGGCATATGCAGCACATCATCCGCGCCCAGAGGTTGTTCGACGAATTCGGGATCGTGCCAAACTATGTCATTGACTACCCGATTGCGTCCCAGGAGATTGCAGTTGCGCCGCTCAAAAGCTTTTCTGATTCAGGTCGTGCCCTGATCGGCACCCACCTTCATCCCTGGGTATCCCCCCCCCATGAAGAAGAGGTGAATGCGCATAACTCCTACCCGGGCAATCTGCCCAGAGAACTTGAAGCAGAAAAGCTGCGCCTGCTCACAGAGAAGATTACCCGTTCTTTTGGCACACAGCCCGTGACTTACCTCGCAGGCCGTTATGGTTTCGGGCCAAACACCGGGGAGATTCTCGAAGAACTCAATTACGAAGTAGACATCAGCCCCGCGGTCCCCATCAATTTTTCTGCGGATGGAGGTCCCGACTACTCCGGCTACAGCAGCGACCCCTACTGGTTCGGCAGATACCGCAGGCTGCTTGGCCTGCCTGGCTCCGGTGGCTATGTCGGCCTGCTTCGCAACGGAGGCACACCAGTCTACGAGCGGCTTACGCGTCCCTGGCTGCGCCGCATCCGGTTTTCCGGTGCAGTCTCCAGGCTGCGCCTGATGGAACGCATCCGGCTATCGCCAGAGGATTACAGCGAGCCGGAGATGCGGCGTCTGACCGCAACCCTGCTTGGAGACGGAGTCAGGGTATTCGTATTCAGCTTCCATTCCCCGTCCATTCATCCCGGCTGCACACCGTACGTTCAGAACGAGACTCAACTGCGGCAATTTATTGATAAATGCCGCAAGTACTTCGACTACTTTCTCGGCAAGCTCGACGGCACCCCGATGACGCCGGTTGGAATCAAACAATATCTTGAAAAAGAATCTGACAACGGATAAAACCTGCCTCGCAATTTAGCCTGCTTGCATCAGATGGAGATATCCTAGAATAATCCCAAGCTGTAATCAGGCACCGCTGTACAAGGTGGGCCGCCACGATCACCCGGATGACCCGAGTTCCTCGAGCTTCCGTTTGAGCATGGATGATTTAGGGTTCGCCTTCAGCCCCTGCTGGAGAATTTTCCGGGCATTTTCTGGCTGCTTGAGTTTCAGATAGAGTTCAGACAACCTCGCATAGGCCAGTGTATATTTCGGTTTCGCACGTATAGCAAGCTGGTAATGTTTGATGGCTTCGCCGGCCTGACCTGACTCTCCGAGTGCCCATGCCCAGCGGGTATGAAGTTCCGGATAGAGCACACAATGTTCCTTGCAACGGTTGGAGCAATAGAACATCTGGTGTATTACATCCCCTAACAATCGATCTCGAACACCCCGGTCTAATGTATTTCTCGCCTTGTTTTCGGTATAAATTCCAGAACAGTAATGGTGTATATCTATACGGGCTTGACCAAATGTGCTACCCCATTTTTTCACAAAATACGCCTTGTCACGGGCTCTGTCTTTACAATATTGCGGCAGCATCGCCGTGTCCGTCCTCCATGAATCCGCGGCATATGAGACGTGCCATGACAGAACACCCTGGAGAACGAGAACGAGAATGACACGTTTCATGTATCTATCCTGAAATGCAATATGAGATGCTATTTTTCACGTAGCGCCGTTAAGAACTGCCCCTGTTGAACCAATAGAGCCTGTATACAGAATGCAGGTCTTACCCGGGTATATCCGCTATTCGGCCGTTCAGATGATGTATACCTGTCATTCCATCCAGTTCTCGGGAATAGCCATCATTCAGCGACCAGATGCGGAACTCCGCGGTGAGTGTAGCCTGTTTACACACACTCCGCGGCACCGGCACTTCACCCTAAACTCGCACACCCAATTAGTCAAGGTACAGCCTTGTCCAATTTGAAATGAGTCTGAAGCCGGCAGGGGATCTGTTCATGCTGGGGGGGGTGAGAACCATCATGAAACTCGAAGAGCTAACCACCATTGATCAACTTGAAGGATTCCTGTCAGGCACCCAGGCGGTGGCCTTTTCGGTCATCAGCGACATGGACGCCTGCTACCGCTGGATTCAGGGGGAATTGGTCAAATTCCTTTACCTGAGGCTGTCACGCCACGGGAAAGGGGTAGTCATCCGCTACCTGATCAAGATCAGCGGCTACTCCCGCCAGCAACTCTCCCGGCTGATTGCCCAGTACCGCAAGGCGGGTCGGCTGCGGCGCCGCCAGCGCACCGTGGCCGGCTTCAAGCCAAGGTACACCGAGCAGGATATCCGACTGCTGGCGGAGATGGATCAGCGGCACTTGAACCCCTGCCTCAACAACCCCCCTGCTTCTTCCCCGAAACCCGCACCGACCACATGGGCAAACAACGCAAGATCTACCATCACGAGAATAGGATGACATCCTATGAAAAACTCAAATCATTGCCCAATGCTGTAATACGGATTCCACAATATCGTTGGGAAGCGCCTGCAGGTCAGGGGTGCATAACCGTTACCTAGTACTCCTTCAACATGATAATTGCGGTTTCAGCGTTCCTGTGGTTTTTCGCTACAAGGCGTAGTGCGCCTTGCCCTGAGCGATGACAGACCAACTGAATCCGTAATTATCATGTTGAAGGAGTACTAGCCTGCAACGGTTCCTCCTCGCGGATGGCTTTGGAGAAACACAATGGTCCCGGAAGACAAGGCGATCCCTGCAGATGACTCCCCGAGTTTCGGATCTCAGGTCCCATGGACTGATCCGGCCGGCTCAATGTCGAATATGCTGAACCACTCCTCAAGGAAGAAACCGTGCAGGAGGAACGGCCGATCAGCGGCTTTTCTCGCCAGGAAGCGGTCATATTCTTCCAGATAGGCTCGGGAATCGAAAATTCCAGCTGTTCTTGCCTCCTTGAAAACCACCCTGATTCTGGACTGAATCGGCTCAGCCCTCAGATAGTCAAAGATCGGTGCGTTGAACGCATCCTTGTTTTTTCTATAAAGAATCTCATCGGGGACCCGGTCGTGCATAGCCTGCCGTAGAGGATATTTCCTGAGTCCGTCGACCAGATAGTCGCGATCATCCATGGAAAATGCCAGATCCACGAGTTCGTGATCCAGATACGGCGCTCTTGCTTCAACTGAATTGGCCATGGTCATCTTGTCATTGCAGTTGAGCAGTCTGGGCAGACTGGATTCGAAGATCAACGTGTGTAGATAGTCTTTCAGATTGTAAAACTTGCGTGAAGTTTCCACGCGCGGTTCAACGCGTATGCCAAATCTTCGCTGGCGATTGCGAACCCCTTCTTCCTCGAGTTGCCGTTTCGCCCATGGTGCAAAGGTAGCATTCTGAAAGGCGTCGATTATCCTTTTTCGCTCCGGGTGTATGAGGGTGAAATACAATTCCCGTACGAACCTGGCAATCAGACCGTGTTTCAGCAGATTGAGCAGGAAATGGGGAGCAAATGGAGTATAACCTCCAAGAATCTCATCGGCTCCCTCGCCGTTCAACAGTACTTTTCTCCTGTGCCGACTTGTCAAATTCGCAATTTCCCAGCGAACGTACGCGCTCTGGCGTGCGAAGGGTTCATCCATATGGTAAATAATATCGCGATAGTTCTGGCAGAAACTCGCCTCCGACAGGCTGGTGCCCTCCATAACGAATTGCGGATATTTTTCCAGGAACCTGGAAATCAGCGCTGTTTCATCGCCAAGCACCTCACCAGTGGCGGTAGTGAATGCCTTGATGGAAGTATCCGTAAACTCGCTCATCAGCGCCGCTACACTCGAGCTGTCCACCCCGCTACTGAGAGACACGCTGACAGGTACATCCGAAACGAGCCGGCGCTGAACTGACCGTCGGAGAACACTAAGAAATTCATCAGGAGATACATGCCTGCTTGCATGGTTCGGTGAATAGTATCTGTGCAGCGAAATGCGGCCCGTACGCAGATCGAAAATGGCGTTATGAGCAGGTGGAAGCATCTTGACATCTTGAAAGAAGGATTCGAGCCCGTGATTGGCCGCACCCTTGTACAGGTAATCCGATAAGGCGGCTTCATTCGTTTTCCTGGGGATTGGATGTACAAGAATTGCCTTTATTTCACTGGCAAATATCAGCTTTCCATCTCTGAGATAGTAATAAAGCGGTTTTTCCCCAAACCTGTCTCTGGATAGAAATATCCGCTTCTCGGCACTATCGTATATCGCGAATGCCCACATACCATTGAATCTGCCCACGCATGCCGGACCCCACTCCAGGTAGGCAGCAGGAATGATCTCCGTATCCGTCGCTGACCTGAATGTATAGCCCCTTTCTACAAGCCGCCTCCTGATTTCATGAAAATTGTAGACCTCCCCGTTATACGTGATGACAACCTGTCTCCCTTCGTTCTCGTAGATCATGGGTTGGCGACCGAGTTCACTCAGGTCGAGGATGGACAGTCGCCGGTGTCCAAAACTCACATCCTCATTTGCATGGATGCCTGCATCGTCAGGACCCCGGTGACTGAGTACATCAGTCATCTTTCCCGCCAGAACATCATCCCGCCAGTTAAAACCAGCAATTCCGCACATTAACATTCTCCATTGGCAATCGACATGGCATTGTCTCAGCCGGCTTTCAGGTAGCATTCAAGGGCATGAAGAGTGTAACGCCCGGATCAATGAACGTTTGAATTGATGCATCAGTTCGTTCGGTGTGAGAGCTATGATCCCGGTGATTCAGGCAAGACACTCGATGTATATGGGAACATTACGGATGTGAAATCCTTCATGCCGTAAGCACGCGCCTATGAGCAGGAATCCCTCCGGTTCAAAGCGTCTTCAGGATAGCGGTGCAGGCCATTGTCGATTCCTTGCATTGTCAAATCCGAAATGTCACTCTAGGATATTCGAGATTCGCGTTTCAGTATATGACTCTATAAATTGTAAAACCAATCTTTGTCCGCAACCATCCGCATCCTGCGGGAAACAGTATGTTAATTCTTTAATATCAATACGTTATTCAACAGGATTGCTATGATCATTTCGCATACCCACAAATTTATTTTCATCAAGTCGGAGAAGACGGCGGGAACCAGTATTGAGGCAGCCCTGTCAAGATATTGCAGCGGTGACGACGTTGTTACACCCATCAATGATTACAGTCATAACCGCAATGAGAAGGGTGAGTTCATTCACCAATCCATGAATGCCGATGAGTACATCAAACTCGACCTGCCGAACCTGCAACATGTGGATGCAGCTACGATCAGGAGCAGGGTTACGCCGGAAGTATGGGACGGATATTTTAAGTTCAGCATCGCAAGAAATCCATGGGATAGGATCATCTCGGATTTTTTCTGGAAAAAGCGGCTGGACACCGCCATCCGACCTAAAAAACGCTTTTATCATTATCTCGGGATTCCGTTCAACGAACTCGAACATCTGAGGAAGCTATTTACCGAGTTCGTCCACAGTGGCGAATGGACCAATAATGATCGATTTTACACAATCAATGATCAGCTCTGTACAGACTACGTAATTCGCTACGAGAGGCTTTATGATGATCTGGGCGAGGTCTGCAAGGTAATCGGGGTGGAGAGTTGTACGATACCGCGTTTGAAATCCGGGCTAAGAAAAAAAACTTATCACTATTCCAGGTATTACGACGAAGAGAGTAGGGCGATTGTCGCGGATGCGCATAACAACGACATCCGATTGTTCGGCTATGAATTTGAACAGGGGTAGCAGGGGCTGGGGTGGAAACTGCAGGGTTGATATCAGGTTGCCGCATCTTGTAAAACACCGGCGCAGCATCTCAACAACTGTCTCTATGCGGGTCTTGTCCAGTGCCCATCAAGGGGGCCGATCCTGTTTATCCGGTGACCGGTCAGCCAGGGGGGTTTATTTCGGTGCGTTCAATGGTCAGCAATCGATCACCCCCGACGCCGTGGAACTCCTGCTGATGACCATCCGGCCACTGAATGTGGAGCGTGTCGACCTTTGTATAATCCCCGAGGCCGAAATACAGCCTGTAGTGTCCCTGTGAGAAAAACGCCCCATCGTTATTGCCCACTTCCTTCACCTGCGCACCATCCGGAGTAGTGACGGTTACCCGGGCACCTATCGCCTGGCGGTTTCCATCCGCTCCAGTGAGCTTTAGCTGCAACCAGTGTTTTGCGGGACCAGTATTGCGATAGGCTTCCAGTATCCATGTGATTGAAGGCCTGTGTTCCTTATGAAATTGCCACCAGTGACGAAAGTCCTGATTTTCCGACAATGCCAGCACAAGGTCCATGCGGCCGTCATTATCCAAATCGAACCAGTTGGCCACGGCGGCCTTGTATTGTTCATCGGGAAATTCAAGGAGACCGGTGGATTCAAAAGCATGCGTCGCATCCTGTCGAAACAAGCCCTGTGGGACCAGATGCAGGTCGGGCAATCCGTCGTTGTCATAGTCCACCCAGTTGGCCGCTAAGCTGCTCTTCGGTAGCCCGATCGTCTCCGGAGAGATGGCGCTGAAGGTCCCGGAGTTATTGACAAGAAGAAGATTGCCCCTTTTCGAAGCAGAAAACAGGTCGAGGTCTCCGTCTGCATCGTAGTCGGTTACGGATACCTTTCCGTCGTAGAACCACGTATCTGCGGTGGTGGAGCCGATTCGTTTCGCATTGCCGAGTTTCCTGCGGTAAATCGATTCCTGAGTAAAGTTACCATTGTCATTTCGGTACAGGAAAAAACCCTCATCCTGGAATGTCACCAGATCAGTGTCCGCATCGTTATCGACGTCGAACCAGGCAAAACTGCCGATCTGCTGGTCAGGAATGCCGAGACCCCTTTCCGTGGCCACGTCATGCAGCATTCCATTTGCATCCTGCTGATAGAGTTGTTTCGGATAGTCGCCGGGGACATTGCCTCTGTCGTAGCAGTTGATGAACAGATCCAACCGGTTGTCATTGTTGAAATCCAGCCATCTGGCGTGTCTGCCGGAGCAGCTTTTCATCCGGATGCCGGCTTCAGACGCTATATCGGTGAAAGCGCCTTCCTTATGGCTGACAAGCAGTTCATCGTTGATCTGCATCTTGATCTCACGACTGTATGCATTGAGTGTGCCGCCAAGGGCGCCTCGATTGATGAAGACATCCAACCACCCATCGTTATTGTAGTCCGCCCAGGCCATGGCGTGTCGATCGCGCATAGCCAGTGTAAAGGTACTGGATCGTGGCGACACCTTCCCGAATCCGATGAAAACGTGATCCAGCGGAATAACATCATCGAGTTGGAAGGTGATCGGCAGTCCCTGTCCTCCGGGTCGCATGCGTAACTGGCCGTTGATGGCGGGTGAAAAATCGATGGTCGTCTCTGATACGGATGTGACCTGGTCATGTTTCTGAAACTTGAAGCCATCGTTCTTGACGATTTCCACTTTATCGTTGACCCGCAGGGAGCCGTGCGAGCTTGCCGCATTCTTTATGCCTCGAGCATAGAGTACGAGTTGGGTGCTCTGCCAGAAAATATACAACCCGGGCCTGTCGAAATCCGGCGCAGTGAAGGAGAGTTCCGCCAGTGGAAACTCGCGGCTCTGATCCAGACCCCATTTGCTCAAGACATCGTTGTATCCCCCATGTCCATCCGAGAGGAGCAGGGCTTGACGGAAATGGTGGTTTGTGGTGTAGATATCGAGCCAGCCGTCGCCATTGGCATCCACAATTCCTATGTCGAAAAAACGGTCGGCTACATCCAGCGGCAACGGATATTTGATGAACCAGTCGGTCGAGCGGTAGTTTTTCGAAAGCCATATCCCGGCCGGTGTAGCGACGATGAGTAAGGCCAGAATGATCCAAGATTTCTTAGTCAAGACAGACTCCTGCCAATGTTACAGTACTGGTATAACCAGGATATGGTCATGAGTTCAACGCTCCTTCGGCGGGCAGCTTCACGCCTGCCGGGCATCACCGGATTGAACAGGGTACTGCGATCCGATCACCTGTACCGCCGCTATTCAGGATACATCAATACCCTTAGCGATATCGCGCAGCCATTGCGCGGACAGTCGCCGGAGTCGCCAGAATCGCACGGATTGTTTCTTGAGTTCAACGAGACCCTGCCGTTCTGCCTGTGCCTTTTCCTCCCGGATTCCCTCCATTAGGCCTGCAACGCGATAGTCATAGCCAAGCTGCCCGGCGAGTCCCCCGACCTGGTTCTGAAATTCCTCGATTTCCCTGGGCGACCATTGATCAAGATTCCTTTTCTGCCAGAAGGCATGCGGACGGTTTTGCTGTAAAGCAGTGAACTGAGATTCGCTCACAGAGGCTTGAAATCCTAGAAATCCGCTTAATTCGATGTATTTATTGTAATCAAGGTCCTCGATTTTGACCACTCGATAGCTCTCATCAGGAAGATCTGCTAGCAGATCAAGGATGCGCTGATTAAATGCCTTCCAGAACCACGCGACCTTGCCTACCTGTGTCATTGTGTTCCAGACATCGAAGTATTCCCCCCGGGGTGCGATTCTGGCGAAAAAGGCGTGAATGGCATTGCGGCCCTGAACCTGGTAGCCGGCCGCGAGATCCGTATTTCCGACGACATAGGGCTGGCGATAAAAACCCTTGTGGACAAATGAGCTCACAACCCTGTCAGGCCGTCGCGTGACGAAAAGGAATCGCGAGCCAAAACAGTCGTGAAGTTCCCGTAACGAGAGGGACAGGTACGGGCTGGCCTCGAAGGAAAAGGCATGATTCTCCAGATCAGAGCGGATTTCCCCGGCCTTTGTTGCCAGGAAACCTTCATCATCAACGGGAAGTGAATTCCACTTGCAGTAGCGGTGAAAGGCTTCATTTTCAGGATTGCGCTCGTGGGAACTTGCAGCACATGGTTCCATGCTTATGAGTTTGTGAATGAATAGCGTGCCACAACGACCGGTGCCAATGGCAAATCCTGTTTTGTTTGCTATATCCATAATTACTAGCTCGCGATAAAAATGTTGACGGATATTACCCTTGACCTCTCAGCTTGCAAACGATCCGCGAACACCATTGATTTTCAAACGTCAGTGGTCTTCCTCTGTCGCAAGTGTCGGTATCGGAATGAGAAAATATGCCATAGGATAGCCAAACTTCCGGCTGCACCACTACAAACATATAGCCAGCCAGGTCGGTTACCTAAATCGACCTATACTGGAATCGATCATATTCGATGCGCTGATCAGCCTGAGTCCGGGAGCAATGGACTTTGCAGGGTCCATCTGCGGAATTTTAATCATAAGAGACGCCAATAGATAGAAAGCACGGTCTTGAGGATTTAGGTTGCAAGAGTATCCCTGCTGACACCTGAACTGCCCCGGTTCAACTCGATCGGGAATATAATGACCACCAACACCGCAGACTGTGCAATTGGTCCCTGGAGTAAACGCATCATTCGAATATATCTTGCCCAGACATACCGAGAACAGCTATCCGGCTGAATATCTGGATATGCGAAGACAGTCCCGTTCATAAAGCCCGGTATCTCCGGTTCATGCATGCAAGGTTGCTGTTTCCCTCTTGGATGCACTTTTGCTGAATATGTTTTGCATGGCTTGAAATCACGCGCTAATACCCGGATTTGTTCGTGATCGACCAGCGTTTAGTACCGGTATCAGGAAGCAGGTTATGGACGCACGGTCCATGCAGATGTGTCCGGCAGGGCGCATCTGCGGTATATGGTTTGACCTGGACACTGGTGTGTAACCGCGCAACCGGCCACGGATACATACTGCGCATTATTCGCATCCTAGGAGGCTGTTGGACTTGGGGCTGATCTGCTTCGCCGGTGGGAGAGCGTCCCATTTTCCCGGTCCTTTTCGTCAAATAGCTATGGCTATTCTCCTCAAACGATCGAAAAAATGGCTTCACCCACTCACCTTGCTCGCTACGATCGCCCAAGTCCGGCAGCGTCCCAGAATTCGTTACACGCCGGGCACTAGTTGACTTCACGGTGATCTGTGAATCGACGTGCTTTCAGGTCAAAACGCGGCAGCGTTCCGAATGGCACCGGTATCACCTTGACTCGAATACCCAGAGCGTTGCGCACCTCGTCGGCGACAAGAGTTGCAAACGTCTGAGGCTCTGTATTTCGCACCTCGATTCTCAGTTCCATTTCATCGAGTATCTTCCTGCGGTACAGGTCTACGGCGAACTCCCCGGTCTCGGGAAATCGCCGGACGATATTTTCTATCGCACTCGGAAACACATTGATGCCGCGGACGATTACGACCTGATCTATGCGGCCGATGACGCCGCCTTCCAGGCGGCGGAACGAACGTCCGCAGGAGCACGGCTCGCCCATGAGTTTTACACGGTCGCCCGTACGATAACGGATGAGCGGCATGCCGACTCTGCCCAGATTGGTTATTACCAGTTCACCCTCATTCGCAGACTCACCGGTCTCCGGATTGATGACCTCGCAGATAAACTCACCTTCGTTGACATGCAGTCCATTCTGCGCCTGACATTCAAATCCCCAGGCACCGACCTCCGTCGCACCGGCATGGTCATAACATTTTGCACCCCACGCACTCTCGATTCTTGCCTTGGTCCCCGGCAGGCTTGCGCCGGGTTCGCCTGCCTGTATCGTAATCCGCACATCAGAATTCCTGATGTCGATATTCTGTTCCTCTGCGACTTCCGCCAGGTGCAGCGCATAGGTAGGTGTGCATACCAGAACAGTAACACCATGGGTCAGTATTGCATTGATTCGCTGATATGACGACATGCCGCCACCGGGAATACTAAGTGCATTAATAAAATGGGCTCCTTCATATGCACTCCAGAAACCGATGAATGGCCCAAATGAAAAGGCGAAGAATATCCTGTCATCAGACTGAACACCGGCAGCCTTGTAAACCGAAGCCCAGCACCTTCCCCACCATTGCCAGCTTTCTTCGGTATCAAGCCATCGCAGCGGATGGCCTGTGGTGCCTGATGTCTGGTGTATCCTAGTATATTTTCCCCTTGTGAATGTCAGGTTTGTGCCATAGGGTGGTATTGCCTCCTGATCTGCCGATAATTCCTGTTTTGTTGTAAAGGGAAGCCGGCGCAGATCATCAAGTGTTTTTATGTCCTCGGAACTGGTGATGCCAGCCGGTGCAAACTTGGTTCTATAAAACTCATTCGACTCAAGTATCCTGTCCATCATTATCTGGAACTTTTTTATCTGGATTTCCGCCAGGGCATCTCTTCCTACTGTTTCGATAAAGCGGTCCAGATAGAAATTGTCATGTGAGTGCATCGGTCATACCTGTTTGTTAATTTGCCTGTTTACTGATCATCAGTGATATCGGGAACAATACTGACACATCAGTGATGTTGAGGCAGAACATCCGTCATCACCGGAAATCTCTCGTTGATCATTACAATCGGTTTCCCGCCCATGATAATTCTGTAAACACGGCTGATGAATATCCCGTTACTCACGCGTGCTATTTCCTGCGGCAGATGGGTGAGCTTTTCTCTTCCGAACCAGAGCACTTCCCGGCGGGTTTCAATGCATGCATCATTCAGTATCCGGCCGATCCCTTCACCCTGAACCTCAAGCCGATCCTTCATGTCTGCCGGCAGGCGCTCCGGAACAATGTACGATATGCCATAAACATACAGGGTTTTGCTGTGAACGCCGCGAATCATCACTTCCCTGTACATCACTTCCGTGTTCCGGTCCGCTTCAAGCCAGGTATGATATTCCTCGATAGGATAGACTTTCTGATCAAGCCTGATGATTTCGACCGGGTCGAGTGTGTATGCCTCGATAAACTTGGTCACTGTCCCATCGGTAACCATGAGAGCCCGTTGAAACGGTGACAGGGTGCGAAAGTTGAGGTTGCTTAACTCGCTGGGCCTCGCTGATTCCGCGGTCTGAATTCTTTTCAGGGGGTCAAAGCTGTTACTTTCATATTCCATTTTCCAGTCTTTTCCTGTGGCAGGACTCGAGCGACTATTCAGCTTTCTGCGGGGAGATCAACCCTGGCTCGTCACAGCCAGTTTGTGAATTTCACCCTCGAGGTACAGCTCTCGGTAAAAACGATGGCGCCGTTTGCCACTGGATGTCTTCGTCATCGTCCCCTGGGAAAGAAGTATGACTTCATCAGCCTTGATCCCAAGATGTGTCGCGATCTGTTCCCGTACATCATTCGTCACTGTGTCAAGCGGCCTCTCGTTCGAGTCCCGGACTTCAGACACGATCACCAGCCTCTGGGTGCCGATTTTTTCATCATCGATTCCGAATGCCGCGAAACAGCCGGGACGCAGTCCATCGATTTGCAGCAGTACGCTCTCGAAATCACTCGGGTCAAACTTTTTGCCATGCAGGTTGATTCTCTCCCGTATTCTGCCCACCCAGAAAAGCTCCTTGCCCCGCATGTAACCGTAATCACCGGTATGAAGAAACCGCCCGCGAATTGCGTAATCGGTCTCTTCGGCGTTACCCATATAGCCTTTCATGCGGGATGGGGTGTCAAGTGCGATCTCGCCGACATGACCATCCGGAAGTGGGGTTCCATCCGGGGACTGGATCTGGATCGACATACCCGGATACGGATGCCCGACCCCAACCACCGGGACGGTATCACCCGTGCCGTTGCCACCCGGTGCAGGGATCGCAATGCCTTCCTCATAAAGCTTGCGTTTTTCGACATGCTCTACTGTAAAGTCGCCTTCCGCATCGCTGAATGTGGCTCCGCCCACATTTTCGGCACAGCCGAAATTGGTCTTCATGGAAGACGGCTTCACACCAATATTTTCGAATTTTTTCTGGAAGGCCAGGATTGTATCCAGGTGTATTCTTTCGGCCGCATTCCAGAATGCCTTGACGTTACCCAGATCCACCTGGTCGAGATGGTGATCCCTCGCCCGCTGCGCGGTAAATGCGTACCCGAAGTTGGGTGACCAGGTTACGGTGGCGCCGGTTGTTGACAACGCCTGCAGCCAAAGCGCCGGTTTTTTCAGGAAATTGATGGTTTCCATCATCACCAGTGGTATTCCCTTGGCCATGCAGAGCATGAAGTTGTTGATAAGACCCATGTCATGATACAGGGGCGTCCAGTTGACACACACATCATCCTTGCCGAGCTTCATGGCAAGCTCCATTCCATCCAGTGCCCGCATTACGGCATTCTGGTCCCACATGCAGACACGGGGGAAGCCGGTCGTGCCGGATGTCAGTTGCAGTGCGGCCAGATCACCGGAATCCGGATAAACGAGAGGTGCCTGCTCAGGGTTACTGTCCTGCAGAAAGCCTGATGCATACAGTACGCGGGTTTCCGGGAAATACTCCTGAATGGTTTCACCGAGCTCGCATTCGCCATCTTCCAGAACAACGATTCGTGCCGATGTGGTATTCACGACATGTTTCAATACGTCCTTCAGGTTGGAATGCAAACCCCTTACAACAGGCGGAGCCACCATCAGTGGAATCGCGCCAACCAGTAAAGAACCAAAAAGAGCATTAGCCGAGATTTCATCAGATGGCAGCATGAAAACGCATACCTTGCCGCGCAGGTCCTGTTTTGCCGACATGATCGAACCGTAACGGCGGCCTGTTTCGTAAAATTCCCTGAAAGTACGCCAGGTGAACGACCCGTCCGGGTTGAAAAACGCAAGAGCATTTCCATCCGGACTGGATTCCAGCCTTGCCCTGAACATTTCCTGCAATGATGTGTGACTGTGATGCGTCATGGTTTTCCGTCCTGCTCAAAGTCTCCGTTCCTGACCGGTAATCAGCAGCGCTACAGGTCTTGACATCGGTTGTGCAAACGCTTGCGGTAGCCAGTTATGTGTTGCCTTTCATTCAGACATCTTATCCTTTTTTAGAGACGACAAAGCCAGCTATCTCATCAATTGTATTCATGTGATCCACACCCACTTCGTGGGCCGCAATCTTGATGCCGTAGGTTTCTTCAAGAAATGAAACCAGGTCCAGGGTCGCCAGGGAATCAAGTATTCCCGTGCTGACAAGTGCGGTCGTGTAGGACAAGCTTTCCGGCGCCTCATCCGGTAGAAATTCTCTCAGGATATAATTCTTTACTGTTTCCTTGATCTGTTCCGTGTCCATGCCGATGATACCTCGTAGGGGTTAGCAAAGTTCTAAATTTACCATGGATGTTAAACGTCTAACTAGGTATTTTCTTGAGGAAAATGAGGTTATCTCGCTCCGGGTCAGGATCCGCCCGGCCTTGGCTGCCCGGCTGGTCAACGATCGCCATTTGAACCCGCATTGATTCCACCATATGGACAGATCGTCACCCAGGCCGCCCTGTACATACCGCAGTTACGCCCAGTGGAAGAAGGACGGGAACACGTCTCCAGGCGTATACTCTCTTCAACCTGTCGAGCTTCACAGCGACTAACTCTGCCTGGATCCTGCCATGTAATTCTTGTGCGTCATACACCGGGAGATGGCCCGTAAAGGGCTTCATTGGCATTCCCGGTGGCAGCAGTGCACAAGGCGTCTCTCGGGTCCCGTGAAATTTTACCACTCCATTCTCTTTTCATGGTGATGGTGCCGTAGATGCTGAAATCCCTTCAAGATCCGCTGGTGACTGATGCCTGAAGTGGCCGTCATGGGATTGTATCGATAGTTCATCTTAATGAATTGAAATTCATAATATTTTTACTGCCCGGTAACCGGTGATGCGGCAGGCATTCAATACCCATGCTAGTGTAGGTCGTCTGACAGTACGTAACTTAATAACCGGGAATATCTGATTTAGCATCACCTGTGCCCTATAAAACAAGGGTAACCGCATGTTTCATTGTTTCTGACGACCTACACTAGTGAATATCCGGGTTCCTTTGAGATTTCCACCAGTGCCTGAGGGCAGTATTTTCAGATAGTGCCGACAATAAATCCAGGCGGGCGTCGTTATCCATGTCGAACCGGTCGGCAACTGCCGCTTTGTGTTGCCCGGAAGGGAATTCCCGGAAGACCAGCATCCGTAAGCTAAGCTTATCCACTTGCTGTTACTGCTGTATATGCATGAAACGCAAACAGCCACCAAATTTTTCACGCCAGCGTGCGACCTCTGTCTCCAGGTCCGGTATGGGAAGTAGAAAAAATGCCGCTGAATAGGCGAGCAGCCCGGCTGTCGCCATTGCGAGTATGTAGATCGCCGGACTGGTCATTCTGAATTGGTTCGAATATAAATCCACGAGCAGCAGCACGAGAAACAGGATGCAGTTCAGCGCAAGTCCGGGGGCGAGCGCTTTTGCCAGGTCCGTCAACCGTGTCGGAATCGTGCGATAGGCAAGGATGTAGAAATATATTGTCTTTATAACCTGTGTAGCAAGCATGCCCCAGCTCACTCCGACCAGACCCCACTTGAGTCCGACGAGGCAGGCAATGACCGCAATGACCAGTACCACGGCCTGTGCCAGCATCTCCTGGGTAAGGCGGTTCTGGGCCATAAGCAGCACGCCGCAAGGCCGGCTGATGATGTAGAACAAACCTGCCATGGTCAGGATCTGGAGAGGTTCCGATGCCGGCAGCCATTTCTCACCATAGATAAGGCCGATAAACGGCTCTGCGGTCCACCACAGAACGGAATAGAACGGCAGGATGTAGACAGCGAGCAGTGTGATAACACGGTAAAACATGTATTTGGTCTGGTCCAGATCATCCTGCGTTTTGGACATGGCGCGGAAGGTCGTCTGGGAGACGGGTCTTCCCAGGGTCCAGAATGGCAGCCTGTGCAGGCTGTCAGCCTTGTTGAAAAGTCCCAGGAAGGCCGGACCGGCAAGTTTACTGATAATCAGCTGAGTGGCTTTTTCGGTGATATTGCCAAGGAAATCATTCGCGATGATTTTTGAGCCGTAGGTGCTGTGCCTGCGCATGATTCGAACATCGAAGTTCAGCCTTAACTCCAAGGGTGTGGCGCGGGCCAGCAGGATGTTCCTGGTCAGCATGCCCACCAGTCCTGACAGCGTCAGGCTCCACACCCCGAATCCATACCAGGCCATGAGGATGCTTGAAATCCCGGTGGCGATCATCGATATGATGTCGGTGATTGCCCTTTTCCTGTAGTCCATTTCCCTGGTTAGCCAGGAAGTACGCATGAAGATAAAGGGCTTCATGAGAAAGACCAGTGTGGAGACCGGGAGCAGGTATTCGTAGACGGGGTTCTCGAAATATACGGCAAACCAAGGCGCAGAAAGGTAGAAGGCCGTGTAAATCAGAATTCCCATTGCCAGCTGCAATGTCAATACTGCATTGAAGTCGTTGTGATCTACCTTCTTGGCACGGATGAGGGCCTGTCCCATACCACCACTGGACAGCATGCTGACAAAACCGGTAAAGACCTGGATAGTGATGATCATGCCAAAGTCTGCCGGCACCAGCAGCCGGGCAAGAACTACCCCGAAAGCAAACTCCAGGAAGCGGTTGCCGGTATTACCGATAATCAACCATTTGACACCAGTGCGGATGCTTTGGCCTAGATCCATGATGGAGAACCATTAAGATGGTTGTAATGTTGCCTGCTGGGCCCGAGTGGCTGGAGTATTGTAGTACTCTGTATTCTGGTTGTAGTTATTTGATTCAAGGAGCAATGGCCCTGCTGTCAGCCCGGCACCGGAAATACATACGGAAGAATCCTGGAGTGAGTACGAGGTGGCTGATTAAAACTCACGAGCCACTTTCATTGTTACCGGTTGGTCAAGGCTTCTCACCGGGACTCCGGACGCTGGGGTGTGGTAACCGATCAGGGACAGGCATTGCCTGGATACGCGCCGGCATCTGCTTGTTAGCCACACCCGAATTCTCCCAACGGTTTGACAACCTTCAGTGCTACCCGGTGAGGAATCCGCGCGGTAGCCGGTTTCTCCAATTCCCGGCAAGCATCGGTATGAATGCCCGATTACCTGGCTGTGTCGTATTCGTCTGGTTCATTGTGAGAGAGTGTTCACGCCGGATATTGTGATGAATCTGTGTAAGGTGTGATTTTAACTGAAAGAATATAAAAAGGAAGTTGCCCTGTATACGCCCTTTCCTGCTAAAGGCTTACAGATTGTACCACCCGGATTGTACCTCCCGAATGTGGCATTCAAGCAACATGACGGGGTCGGCGGTGTGCATGGATCGGTGTCTGATTTTCACGGTCGACCGGTCATTGTCATTACCAGGGCTTAGATTGTGTCATTCTCTCGGAATCTGGTCCAGCAGAAGGTTGGTTATGCCGATTGCATCAATGCGACACGGTGACTGCGGAGGCATCGGTCCCCGGTGGTTAGAGAGAATTTCGGGGATTATGAATTGAGCGGGCCATCAGCCGGAATAATCGGACAGATCAAGCAATTGATGATACAAACCGATAAGAGACACATAACGTAATCCATCACAGAAACCAATTGCCAGAAGTATACGAATTCTCCCTCGCAGACCATGCGCATCACTACGATCCCGGAATATTTCGGAATCTGGCCCTGGGCAAGGCACGTAGACAGACGCATGTTTGTATATTGGCCACACGCAGGCCCCCTGACCTATATCGTTGCCTGGGCCATTCCCTTCTACGGGCACGAAGTGTTTGTGTGGATGGCGGCCCCTGAGCATGACAGAACATCGACAGGAATGTTTTCAGAATATCTGGCCTCAATTCCACGGGGGATCATCTCAACCGACGACACTGCGAACATCCCCCCTGAGTTCGACCATCTCGTCATTCGCGGACATTCGCAACTACTCCAGCATGGACGGAAATTGGAAATGCTCGCCAGCCGCAGCAGGTGCCTGACGTCATTGCGTCAGGCGATCGCCTGCAGAGTTGGCGCAAGTGCATGAAAAAGCAGTGGAGTGAAATTCTCTGGTATGATCGCTGGCTGAAAACACCCGGTAGAATCGTCCGCAAGGGTGGTATTTACTCATTCGACCTCTATGCAACTTTCATGTCCAGGAGTGTCATCGGCTTAGACGATCACTCCAGCTTTCTTCACAATGATAAGTTCTATGTGATGATCCACACACCTGACCGGAAAGTAGACACCCAGCGTTCCATCCTGATCAATTTCCGTGGCAGCCAAAACCCCGCCAGGAGAATGAAGGCATTGGATCTTGTGAGACCGTTTTTCCAGAATTGGGGAAAGCAACCAGGACGGGCCTTACCAAACAAGTCCGCCTGGTATGTTTGCATTGCCGTCCCGGAGGTCCCATCGCTGAAATGTTCCCCCGGACGACCTTCGCACTGGTCAGCACGAACGATCAGTGGACTGGAAAGATTGCCGGTTGCATCTTTCGCCAATGCTGACACTATAGTCTGTTATCGAAATCGCATACCGATATCTGTCGAATGTCCGCAAAGTCCTCGCCACTCATCTCGGTGATCATGCCCTGCTATAACGCAGCGCCCTTCGTTCGGGAGGCAGTGCATAGTGTCCTCGATCAGACCTACCCGGATACAGAACTCGTGATCGTGGATGATGGTTCGACTGACGGCTCCATAGACCTGCTGAAGTCGCTTGCCAAAGAGCACCCGGACAGAATCGACCTGCTGTTTCAGCACCATGAAGGTCCCTACACAGCGCGCAACCATGGCCTGCGACACGCAAGAGGACGGCGACTCGCCTTTCTCGACGCCGACGACTGGTGGCGACAAGACTTCCTGCAGCGGCTCAATGACGCCCTTGAGGCAAATAACGATGCCGCCCTGGCATATTGCGGCTGGCAGAATGTCGGCCTGGAGGGGAAGCGCGGCGATCCCTACGTGCCACCGGATTACGAAGGGGCAGAAAAGGCGAAACAGTTCCTGCGGGCCGCCTCGCCGTGGCCAATCCATGCCGCACTGGTGCGGCGGGAGGCGGTCGAAGAGGCAGGTGGTTTCCAGACCTATCTACCCACGTGCATGGACTATGATTTCTGGCTGCGCATCGGCCTGTCCCGGCCGGTTGTGCTGGTGCCGGAGGTGATGGCCTTCTACCGCCATCAACGCGAGGGGCAGATCATCTCCAGGCAGTGGCGGCAGGCGCAGAATACCTGGATCGTCAAAAAGACCCTTCTCCACCAGCATCCGGAGCTGGTAGCCGGACTGGACCACAACGAGCTCAGATCGCTGATAGATGGCGGACTTCTCCGGCGCGGTTATGACAACTACTGGCGACGGGACCTCGTTTCGGCCCGGCGCATCTTTCGACTGGCATTGCGCACCGGGAGCTGGCAGTTGAAAGACCTGCAGTATCTGTTCCCTGCGCTGCTGCCGGAGAAGCTTTATATCGCGCTGATAGGACTGGCCGACCACGGTAAAACACAACAGGGTTGACCATGACGATCTACCGTAACTGGATACAGACGAACCCGATGCTCCCCTGGCGGCTGCGCCATAGCCTGGAGACCTGGATGGAGACACGCTGCTGGCGGCTCACCCCCCGGCTCTACAACTGGCTGCACTTCGGCCGCCGGGCGAATGCCCTGCGACAGGTAACCTTTGGGCCGGGGCATCACTTCTTCGGATATTACGACAAGTCGCCCTGGAACGCCTCGGGACGCCTTTTGCTGGCCCATGAGGCAGCATTCAACGACCGTCCGCCGGTCCCGGGAGACAGCGCCAGGATCGGCCTGGTCGAACTCGATGACGACAACCGTTTCATCGCTCTGGCGCAAACGCGCGCCTGGAACTGGCAGCAGGGCGCCATGCTGCAGTGGCACCCCGCAAACCCGGAACAGTGGTTCGTGCACAACGACCTGCGCAACGGTGGGTTTCAGGGTGTGGTCCGTGATACACAAGGTCGTGAACTGGCGACTTATCAACAGCCGATTTATGCCGTCGCGCCCGACGGCAAGTACGCCTACAGCCTCAATTTCGCACGCCTGCACACACACCGCCCTGGATATGGATATGCCGGTGGTAGCGACCCGTGGGCTGATCAAGCTCACCCGAGCGCGGACGGAATTTACCGCATCGATCTCAACAACGGCGACTCGGAATTGATCGTAAGCCTGGACCAACTGGCCAATGCCGATCCGAAACAAACCATGCGGGGTGTATTCCACTGGGTGAACCATATCCAGGTCGCGCCCGGGGGCGACCGCTTCGCCTTCTTCCACATCTGGCGCGTGGGCGAAACCAGGTGGCAGGTACGCCATTATACCGCTGACGCGGATGGTTCCCGGCTCAACTGCCTGCTGGATACGGATTTCATCTCCCATTATGACTGGCTCGACGACCATCGGATTCTGGTATGGGCACGAGAGGAAGGCAGCAGGGGCAATTTCCTGATTTGTAATGACCGTGACAGGACGACAGAGGCCATTGGACAAGACGTGCTGACGGAAGACGGCCATTGCAGTTTTTCACCCGACCGGAACTGGGTTCTGAACGACACTTACCCGGACAACTACGGGATGCGTTCCCTCATGCTTTACCGCTGGCGGGATGGGCCCCGTATCGACCTCGCCAGGCTGTATTCCCCCAAGGAACGCTGGTGGGGTGAGATCCGCTGTGATCTGCACCCCCGTTGGCATCGCAATGGCACGCAAATCTGTATCGACTCGGTACATAACGGCCAGCGCCAGATGTACCTCATGGAGATCACCGGTATCGTCGGAGGCCAGCCATGAGCAGGCGCGCCCTTGTCCTCATGTACCACATCATCGACATACCCCGCGCCGCAACGGAGAGCAAATATTGCTGCCTGCCCGGTCACTTTGCCAAACAGATGTCCTGGCTGGGCAGGACACACCATCCCGTCAGCCTGGACGCGCTGCTCGCCGGTCTGGACGGGAGGGAAGAACTGCCAGAAGGGGCTGCCGCCGTCACCTTCGATGACGGCTTCACCAGTACCTTCGAGCACGCCCTGCCGATCCTTGCGGAACATGGAATACCGGCCACCATGTTTATCGTGGCGGATCGCATCGGCGGTGACAATGACTGGATGCACCGGCGGGGCATGCCGCGCCGGCGGTTAATGGATCAGCACCAGATTCGCGACATGCACGCTGCCGGAATCGCCATCGGCAGCCATACGCTAACTCATCCCCGGCTGCCGGAATGCACACCACAAGTGATGCGCGCAGAGATCACCGACAGCAAGGCCCGGCTGGAGGATATACTTTCCAGCCCGGTCACGCACTTCGCCTACCCGTTCGGGCTCTTCGACGCCAACACCCGCGAACTGGTCGAACAATGCGGCTATCACAGCGCCTGCTCTACCCGTTCCGGTTTCAACAGCGGGAATACAGACCGGTACGAATTGCGCCGTATAGAGGTATTCGGCAGCGACCGCCTGCGGCATCTCAGGCGGAAAATGAAATTCGGAACCAACGAGGCGTCCTGGTCACAGCCGGCCCGTTACTACCTGCGGCGAGCCCTGTCCCGGCTCTCGGGCGGCAACTGAAGATGGACTTCACGGTAATCATCTGCACCTACAACCGCAGCCATAACCTGCCCGGCTGCCTGGGATACCTTTCACGCCAGGTGGGTGTCGAGTCCCTGGAATGGGAGGTGCTGGTCGTGGACAACAACTCGAACGACGACACCAGCGGGGTTGTGGAACGGCTGGGCCATGAGCTGCCCGTCAGGCTGCGCTACACATTCGAATCCCGGCAAGGGCTTAATTTCGCGCGCAACCGCGGCGTCGAGGAATCCGCCAGCCGGTACTTCTGTTTCGTCGATGACGATATCAAGGTGAGACCGGACTGGCTGGCCGCCCTGTACGGGGCACTGGAATCGAATGATGCTGACGCGGTGGGCGGCCGCATCCATCTCGATCCGGACATACAGCTGCCCCCCTGGGTGACGGGGGAAGTCCGGGGCTTCCTCGGTTACCAGGATTATGGTGAAGAGCCCTTCTGCATGGACGGCGTAAAGCAGTATCCCTACGGGGGCAACATGGCGTTCAACCGCCGGGTCGTGGAAAGAATCGGGATGTTCAATACGGGACTGGGGCGAAAGGGTGAAGGACGCACCCGCGACGAGCTTTTCAAGGGCGCCGAGACGGATTATTTCCATCGCCTGGCAGCGGCAGGTGATGCGCGCATCTTCTATGAGCCGCGGGCGATCGTCTATCACCAGGTGCTGCCACATCAGCTGAAACGCAGGTACTTGCTGACCATCCATTTCAATGCGGGACTGCAGAAGGCTTATCATGACAAATCCACCTACCGGCGCAGGGCGCTGGGAGTGCCCCTGTTTCTCCTGCCGCAGTTCGGACGCGCCATCGTGAAATATCTGGTCCAGTTGATTTCCTCGGGACCGAATCGAGCCTTTCGGCAGCTCATGACGGCCGGTCATTTCCTGGGAACCATGGCCGGCTACAGCAAGGCGGCCAGAGAAGAAACCAGGTCATGAAGTCCGGCGGGATTCCCCGGTGAATACCGGCAGACATACACTCACGGTGCTCATCTGCACGCACAATCGCAATGAATTACTCCAGCGTACATTGCGTTACCTGAACGCAGCCCGGCTCCCGCCTGGCTGGCAGGTGCAGATCCTGGTGGTGCTGAATGCCTGCAGCGATGCCAGCCGCGACTACCTTACCCGTTACCAAAGCGACAATGCCGGCGGACTGCCTCTGGACTGGCTCGAGGAACCGGTGGCTGGAAAATCCCATGCGCTGAACACCGCCATCCCCCGTATCACTTCCGACCTGGCAGCCTTTGTCGATGACGATCACCGGGTCGACGAACAATACCTGGCCAATATTTGTATCGCCGCAGAAGAATACCCCGACATGGATCTGTTCTGCGGCCGCATCCTGCCGGACTGGGATGGCCGGGAACCACACTGGGTCCATGACAACGGCCCCTACCGCATTTATCCGTTACCGGTACCGCGTTTCGACCAGGGAGAGACGCCAATCCCCCTGACACCGGAAATCGCCATACCCGGTGGCGGGAATCTCTTTCTCAGGACAGCATGGCTTGCGCGTGTCGGCCCTTTTTCCACCGATCTTGGCCCCACGGGGCACGACCTGGAAGGATCTGAAGATCTGGAGTGGATCCTGCGTGCTCAAAGGCTGGGCGCCCGGGTGCAATATGTACCATCCGTGGTGCAATACCATTTTGTGGATCTGGACCGGCTGAAGCTGGGTTACCTGCTGAGAAAGGCCTACAAACGCTCGGGCGCCACGGTCGGAATCAGAAATCCCGCAACCGGCCGTATCCCCCGCTACCTGTACCGCAAACTCGCCGGATATCTGTTCTCCGCATTGCTGAGTCTGCGATCCGACAAGCGCCGGTTTTACCTGGTGCGAACGGCGGCGGCCCTGGGTGAGATGAGTGGCCACAGGCGACCGCCCCTGCCCAGGGCAGTGGAAGAAAAACAGGGTTGAGGACTGCTCGTCATGCCCCGGCTGCGAAACCTTCACAAAATTCTCGACCCGGAAATCAGGGCAAAAAACCTGCGCGAGCTGAACTACCGGCTGCGCGGATGCTACTGGGACATGAGACGACCACGAATCTCTGATCCTGTGTTCATCGTAGGTTGTTCCAGGTCAGGGACCACGGTTACCTACGAAACCTTCGCAAAGTCACCGGAGCTGTTGTCGCTCGGATACGAGATCCCCGAGTTCTGGGACGGCCTGTGGGGACCACGCCATAATAACTGGGCGTCGGAGGCGGCAACTGCAGTGGACGCGAGGCCCGGACACCGAGAAGCGGCGCTGCGCTTCTACTACCAGCGAATCGGGGCAGGCCGGGTACTGGACAAGACCTGCATCAATATCATGCGCATTCCCTATCTCTACCGGCTCTTTCCGGAGGCCGTATTCGTCTATATCCACAGGGACGGACGTGACAACATCAGCTCGATGATGGACGGCTGGCGTCATAACGGGCATTTCGGGCTATCCAGGACCCTCGGCCCTTCCCCGGATCCCGTAGCCATCAACGGCGGGGAGTTTCAGGAATGGTCGTTTTTCCTGCCCCCCGGCTGGCGTGAATATAACCGGGCGTCGCTGGAAGAGGTCTGCGCCTATCAATGGATTACGGCCAACCGGCTGGCACTCGACGCCAAAGGCATCATCCCCGGCAAGCAGTGGATCCAGCTGCGCTATGAGGACATCTTCGACCAGCCGGTGGAGATGTTCGAACAAGCCTTCCACAAACTGGGCCTGCCCCTCGATGCCGCTGTGCGCAGACACGTCGAGGATCTGCGCTCGCAGCCGACCAGCATCGTAAGTGGCATGCCCATGCAGCAAAAATGGCGGAGCCACAACCCACAGGCCATTCAACGGATTTTGTCCCGCATCGAACCGGTAATGCGGGAACTTGGCTATAACATCAATGAGTGACCGCATCATTGGCTAAAGTGACATCGGGTGTACCTCATTCCCCGAGCGTTGTGGAACCTGGGCCGATCTCATCACCGCTCCGGCGGAGAACCATTCACATTTGAGGGATAGGGTCGATAATTCTTGCACGCCGCCAAGTATATTTATATAAGATATGACCGAGTTGCACCGAAATCAGGCAGACCATTCCACACATCTATCCATAGATCGATAGCCACAATGCCACCGCCTTTACTCGTCATCATCGCCGTCTTTGCCACAGCTTTCGCGCAGGTTTTACTGAAAAAGGCCTCATACTTCGATATCAAGACAACCCCGTGGCTGATTTACATGGGGATAAGCGCGGTCTCATACGGCTTTTCGTTTGTATTGTATTCCCGCGTCCTGAAATTCTACCCGCTCAATAAAATCTATCCGACGATGACGGTCGGACAGCTGATTCTCGTTACATTGTATGGACTCTATATCGGCGAGATGATCGGAGGGAGGCATTCGCTTGGCCTGCTGCTGGGGGTATTCTCGATCTACCTCATTATGAGTTGAAACCCTCCACCCGGTAACCAGCCGAAGTCCTGAAATCAAATGAAGATTGTCGTTGTCGGTGGCGGTGTATCGGGTGCTCACGCAGCATTAACCTTACTGGAGCGCAATTTAAGCGTCGAGTTATGGGATGTGGGACGCGAGGAGAGCCCGTTCCCGGAGCAGGGAACAAGCTTCCATGATCTGAAAACATCACTCGATGATCCCATTCCGTATTTTCTCGGTCCCGACCTTTCGGCCCTGATACCGCCAGCGAGTGGTGAACTGCTCCGCTACCCACCTTCACGAAGCTTCCTTGTTCCCGGGGAAGACGAACTCTGGGGATACCGGTCAGAAAGTTTCTTCCCCTTCGCCTCCTTCAACAAGGGAGGTCTGGCAAACGGCTGGGGCGCCAACGCCCTGGCCTTCGACGAGGACGATCTTGCCGACTGGCCGATTTCCTTCGCAGATATGGAGCCGGCGTACCGGACCGTTTTCGGGCGCATTCCGGTTGCGGGTCCCGCCGAGGACGATCTTGCACCCTGGTTAGCCGGAGTTTTTCCATCACAACCCCCCGTGCAGCTGACCTCGGCCGACGAAGGATTGCTGCGCGCCTATCGCAAGAAGAAGGATATCCTGTCAAGCAAGGGGGTGCACATCGGTCCGGCTCGCCTTGCGGTAGTGACGGACCGACAAAGGGAGGATGCATGTGATTACTGCGAGCGCTGTCTGTGGGGATGTCCGAGGGGATCCATCTACAATCCGGCCATCAGTACACTACAGGCCTGCAATGCATACAGCCAATTCCGCTATGTACCTGGACGATACGTCCTCTCCCTCATTTCCAAGGACCAGAGGATCACCGCAATTCGCTATCTGGAGACAGATACCCGTCAGATACGGCAGGAACCCTGTGATGTGGTATTCCTTGCCGCCGGCGCCCTCTCAAGCGGGGGTATCTTTCTGCGTACGCTGAAGGAAGCCTGCCCCGGTATTCCAGCCGAAACGGAAGGTCTGATGGACACCAGCGTCGTCAAACTTCCATTCGTCTCATTACGCAACATCGGCCGCCCCCCGGAGACACGTTCATTCCAGTTCAACCGTCTGATCATGGGCATCGTCGATGATAAAGGGAATGGTAAATGGCCCCGCTATCTTCACGGAGAGCTGCTCCACCTGACCAGCCTGCTCTATCACCCCCTGATAGAGTGGCTGCCGCTGGACAGCCGGCTCTCAAAAAGACTGTTTTTTACCCTGAAGTCCGCGCTCGGTACGATCAGCCTCTTCTTTCCGGACAAAATCACCGCCGACAACCGGCAGGTGCTGGCGAATACAGGGGACCCGGTTGAGAAGATCCTGTTGAATTACCGGGAAACCGAGGAGAGAAGAAGCTACATACGGCAATCGGTCAGCAGGGTTCATTCCGCCTTATGGCGCCTGGGCTGTATCCCCAAGGGCGTGATCCCGTCCCCTCCGGGCAGCGGCATACACTATGCCGGGACGATACCCATGGGCAATGGGCCGAAAAGATGCGACCGCACCGGACGGTCCAATCTGTTTTCCAATTTGTACATCGCCGATGGCGCAGCCTTCCCTTCCCTGCCCAGCAAATCCATTACCATGTCACTGGCCGCCCATGCCACCCGGGTTGCCGCGGGTGCCGACCGGTGACCACGCCAGGATCATTATTCCCGTTATGGCAACCCGACATGCGGGAATACTATGAAATCTGCGCATACCTGGAGATCACCCCCCGGGAGCATCTCTACAGAAAGCTGACCGGATATCTCGCCAGCGCGCCCTTCCGTTTTACCCGCCCCAAGGGGTTCCCCCTCTACCTGGCAAGACGCAGACTGACACGTTTCCGGATCGCCCGGCTGGACCTGGCAAGCAAGTTTTTTTTCCCGAACCACCCGATCCGGCACATGATCAATGGCGTCATCGCCCTGCATGAATGTGACGGAGAAGGATACAAGGAGATGTCTGCAGTTCCCACGGGTATATCAGTACCTCTGGCACTGCCTGGCTGGGGACTCCGTTTCATCGTCTCTCTTGGCGTCACCACCGGCTGGCTGGGCTGGAACCTCGTCACCTATCTGGCCTGCAGTCCCCTGCGATCGAGAACGGGCTTATCGGGAAAGCGAATCCTGATTACCGGTGCAAGCCGGGGGCTTGGGCTGGAACTGATACTGCACGCCCTGGAACGGGGGGCGGAAGTCATCGCCACTGTCAGAAACCGTGAATCATACAATGAGTTCATCTCTCAGCTCCCACCGGCTGCTCCCGTACAACTGGTCATCGCAGACCTGTCCGTGTCCGGAGACCTGACCAAATCGCTCGAATCTGAAAATATCGATCCCGGGTCCGTCGATATTGCAATCGCATGCGCCGGGATCAAGCTTGACGACGCCTCCATCATGGACTTGTCATCGCTGCGTAATACATTCGAAGTCAATTACTTCTCCCCAGTCGAACTCGCCAACTGGCTGTGTCGATCCGGCCGGGAATCAACACTGGTCCTCATATCCAGCATGGGGCGCTGGCATGGCATGCATTCCACCTGCGGCTACAATGCCTCCAAGGCGGCGCTGAGTATCTGGGGGGAGAGTCTGGAAATGGAGCTGCGACTCTCCGGCAAGCACACCTGCAAGGTTATGGTCGTCGAGCCGGGAATCTTTGAATCCGGCATGACGAAGTACAGAGGCATCAGCAAACTCCTGTTTGCCTCCCGACGCGATCTGGCGGCCAGGATCTTCTCCGGTTCGCTGAGGGGCAGAAAGATAGTGCGATATCCGTTCTGGTTTGCATTGCTGACATGGACGGTCTGCCTGGGGGGACGGCGCCTGCGCAATCGCCTTTTCACCCGCGTACAGGAATAGTGCGATGCCAATTGCCCCTGAACGGCAACCTGCCTACCTGATCGTAAACGCGGATGACTATGGTTATTTTGATTGTGTCAGCCGCGGGATTCTGGAAACCGCCACAGGCGGGATCTTGACCGCCACGGGTGTCTTTGCGACCAGCAGCAAGCTCGGCGAACACGCCGCCTGGCTGATGAGAGTCGATTCACTGGACGTCGGGGTGCATCTCAACCTCACTGGACAGGCACCACTGACCACCAGCATGGAGAAAAGCCTTTCCCGTTGGGATGGTCGATTCCCGAACAAATTCACGATCGCCAGGGCCGTGTTATCGGGCGCGATTGCCGCCGCTGATGTGAAACTCGAGTGGCGCGCACAGATCGAGCGCTGCCTTGAATATGGACTCCACATCAGATTTCTGAATTCGCACGAGCATATCCATATGCTGCCAACCCTGTTCACCGTGGTACAGGACCTGGCTGCTGAATTCGGGATTCAGCATATCCGCTTTCCGACATCCGAACTAGTGCGAGGCACTTCCGTGGGATCTCTCGTGCGCGATGCGCTGATAAAAATAACCGGGATGTACAACCACCGCTTTCGCAGGCTTCCGTGCGCCCGGTTTCTCGGGATGGGCATCAGCGGCAGGCTGAACATGGAATACCTGAAACAACTGCTGCCGGGACTCAGGCCCGGTTCGATTTATGAGCTGATGTGCCATCCCGGAATTTGCGACCGTAACGAAATCACCGATGCCCGGCTTTTGCGCTATCACGATTGGAATGGAGAACGCGAGACATTGACAAAGCCTGAAGTACAGGACATGCTGGAATATTATGGAATACGCCTGATAGGTTATCGAAACCTGAAGTTACAGGGGGACCGGCTTATCGCCAGTCCCGATTCTGAATAGCAAGACCGGATCATGCACTCCCGTAAAGACAAACGCTTTACCCGGGCTGCCGGCAGGACCATCCAGGCTGTCACAGAACAATTCCCGATGGCAAATAGCAACAGCGCCTTCCCGTCATGGACAGGCATCCGGGTTGACCTGCATTTTATACACCTTCACGCGGTACCCGGTTGCCGTGCAAGCAATGTGAGACGCCATGGCCGCTGATGAAAGTGGACTGCTGAGTGTGGTAATCCCGGCCCACAACGAGGAAGCGAGCATTTCGCATGCCATGGATGTCATCGGTAACATCCTGCATACCTGCGGCATGGACTGGGAAATCATCGTAGTCGACGACGGCAGCCACGACCTGACGTTTACCCGGCTGCGCGAGTTGTCCCGAAAAAATGCACGAGTCAAGGGCCTTCGGCTGAGCCGCAATTTCGGCAAGGAAGCGGCACTGCTGGCCGGCATACGCGCCGCGAAGGGAGATGCCGTTGTGACAATGGATGCAGACCTGCAACATCCGCCGGAACTGATTCCGGCAATGATCGAGGCCTGGCGAAATGGCGCACGGGTGGTCGATGCCGTGAAACGGGAACGCAGGAACGACGGCGTTTTCACCAGGCTGCGAGCGCAGCTATTCAATTCCATATTGTCCCTGCTTGGTGGAATCGATCTCAGAAACGCCTCCGATTTCAAACTCATTGACCGCGTTGTCGTCGATGCAATCGCCAGGGATCTTCCAGAGAGCCAGCGCTTCTACCGCGGGCTGTCACAATGGGTTGGATACAGCCACACCACCATACCGTTCGACGTCGATGTCCGGGTAAAGGGTGAAGGTAAATGGACGTTCTGGGCGTTGATCAACCTGGCCACGACCGCGCTGGTTTCCTTCACCAGCGCACCGCTGCGAATCGTAACGGTTCTTGGCCTTACCACCTTGCTGTTCGGACTCGCCGTCGCCATCGAGGCACTGATAGGGTGGTACCATGGAAGGGCTGTTTCCGGTTTTACGACGACGATCATCACTCTGCTGATACTGGGGAGCTTCATTATGATCAGCCTGGGGGTTATCGGCGAATATATTGCCAAGATCTATGATGAAATAAAACACCGTCCATCCTATCTCATCGAAACCAGCTTCGGTATCGACGGAAAGAATAATGACGCCTGACACAGGATTGCAACCATGAGTTCTCTCTCTCTTTACCGCAAGCCTCTGGACCGGATCCTGGCTGAATGGTGGAACGGCATTGATCCTTCCATCAGGATGGCATTTTTCTTCGTGGCGGGCATTAACCTCCTCGCGTTCGGCTTTGAGATGACGAATCTCTCGCTCCACCATGACGACCTCTTCCAGATCTTTCTCCAGGATGACATCCTTGGATACTATCTGGGCCGATTCGGTGTCGGAAAGCTGCACTATTACGGCCAGAATGGCTATATCATGCCATTTTTTCAGATGTTCGAGGGCATCGTACTGATGAGTCTGTACGGCCTGGTCATCGCACGTCTGTGGGGCGCACGAAAAACGATGGACATCGTGCTGATCGGATCCATTGTTTGTGTGTTCCCCTACATGGGGCAGGTGTTCCAGTACAACACCAGCATGGCTACTTACAGCATGGCGCACCTTCTGTCCGCACTGGCGGTTTACCTGTCTGTCAGGGCGACAGCGGGCAGAGTGGCGATTTCCGCGATCCTGTACATACTTGCATTTTCCATCTATCAAAGCGTAGTCGCAAACGCTGCCACCATCTTCGTCTTTTACACTCTTTCGCTACTCCTGTTCAGTGAAGCGGGCCAAAGGCCTGTCTGGAGGGAAATGGGGAAATCGACGCTGGGAGCGCTACTGGCCGTTATCATCGGCGGGATCATCTACATGGTCATTGTCGCGCACATGGGCATCCACTTCGACTCCACACACGGCGCAGACACGGCGTTCAGCATGGAGGGCGGCATCAATTTTCCCCTTGCCGTTTCGGAGATCGCGCAGGGTACGCGAAGTTATTTCTTATGGCCCGAGAATTATTTCCCCGACTACCTGAAAAAACTCCAACTTGTGCTGCTCGGCGCTGCGGCAATCGTCTGCCTCTGGCTGCCGCGAAGGCCCGGCGGGAAGCTCGGCGCCATAGTAATACTTGCGCTGTCCTGCCTGACCCCCCGCGTGCTGCAATTCCTGCATCCGGAAGGGATCTATCATCATCTTACCCTTACCGCATATGCTGTCGTGGTTGCCGGTACGGTAATGATCATCAACCGCGCCGCACACGTGGCAATCAGGAATGTGTCCATCATCCTGTCGATCGTTCTGACAGCGGGTTACATTATGCAATGCAACTGGATATCGACAGTCAACTATCTGAATATGCTGGCTCACTATTCGACGCTCACCCAGGTGCTTGCCCGGATACGATCTCTTCCGGGGGATGGCTGGAATGGTAAAAATATCGTCGTCGTAGGCAAGTACACAATGCGCCCCGACTATCCATTCAAGCAGGCAACCGGCGTGGCGGTCAGCTTTATGGATGCCTTCCACATGCAGCACCTGGCCAATCTCATGAGGGATAATGTAACCTTCACCAAGGCCGATGAATCGACACCGGCCGCGCTGAAATATGCCGCAAGCCATCCTGCTTGGCCGGATCCTGCCAGTGTCGGCGTGATAGACGGCACCGGGATAGTGGTTTTTTCGAATACGCAGGACACGGACGAATGACCCGTTCCGCCAGCGCGTCATTCCGGCCGGGGTATTGTATTTCCTCCACTGCGCCTGGCGGTCACCAGGTCCTGAAACCCGGGAAACTGCAACAGAGCATCGCTTACCCGGTGTGCCATTATACGGCTGCCGGCGTCCCTGAAATGGACGGTATCATTGAAGTGTTCGCTGTCACCGGGTATGAGTGATTCCCCTGCGATCAGCAAGGCCCCGGTCTCGCGTGCGACTTCCGCTATGATCTCGTTATATCGTGCGAAGGCCTTCAGCAGGCCGTCCGGTGTCATGAATGGCATGTAATACAACGCCGAAGTGGCCGCTTCCAGCTGCTTGCCGGGGGATTGTCCGGCCCGGATCTGCTGAGAAAAAGTAACCAGCGCCACAACGGGGGCAAGCCGCCGGGCCTCAGTCACCAATCCCGTCAGATCGCCGCGGAACTGTGCACCGAGATCTGCAGGAGAAAACTCCAGCCGCTGCTGTGAAGTTTCCGCATCGCGCCGTACCTCCATGAGTCGAAGATTTTTCTCCACCAGGTACCAGAGCAGCGAATATTCAGCCAACCAGCTCATTGTGTCCGTCTGACCGACCTTGTATATGCCCTGTTTTTCCGCCAGCGACCGGGTCTCCTGTGACAGGTCATTGGTCGCGTGGTAAATGATGATGACATCCGGCTGGAGAGGTGCGATCCGTTCACGAAGATTCTTCAGCGAGGAGTGGACCGTATAGCCTGGAACCGCGCCGTTGACGTAATCAAAGGCCACGTCCGGGATTGCGGCCTTCAGGGTTTCCGTCACGAGATTCGGCCACGCAACCTCATCGCTGCTTACCTCAGCGCAGAAGGTCGTGGAGCCCCCGAGAAAGGCCAGCCGAAGCCGCCCGCTCGGCTTGGGTTGTGCAAGAGGCGGCCCGCGGAAACCCAGGGAATTGATGCTGATGATACGGGTCGATGCATTCGTTGCCGGCACACGCAATCCGGTATCGTGGTCGATGTCATACATTGAATCCAGCATGCCGAAATGCCCATACTTAACCCATTGCCGGATACGTATGGCGCCTTCCGCGAAGGCCAGCATCAGCACCACGAGCAACAGCACGAGCCCGGTGCTGATGATGACTTTCTGCCGATGGCTCAACCGCATTGCATCATATACCAGGGTAATGAATGCCCGTCGGACAACTGAAATACCGCCCGCTACCGTCAGACACCGGAAGGCGATTGCAGCCGGCACGACTGTTCCGCAGGCACGAATCCTGTCTTGCAGAAAGCTCGAAATGCCTCTGCCTTTGCTGATGAGATCCGCATCCGGCGGACATCTCGCGGGTTTTCGGTAACTTTTTTTTCACCAATCACCAGGTAATACAGTGTTGCGCTCCGGGGCAGGTGGATGCTTCTGCTGCGGGTGGTTAACCCGACGCGGCCCTCCAGTATGATGATTGCACGCTGAACGCCGCCGGGACAAGCGGCAGACAACAGATTCCGGCAGGCAAACCGGCACATGCCCCCGGCCACCGGCGCGCCACACCGACCGCGGGGCAACCCGGGAATTTCCGGGCACTGGCGCTGCCGTGCAGGAAGCCAGTGCCCCGCTCGGCCGGTGGCCGACTAGTGAAGTACCGAATCAATGCAGATATACCCGGGTTGACCATCGGGCTGCGGTTTGCGGCGTTCGTCGATCATCCAAGGCCTGGGTTGGGTCTTTCAAAGTGCCGCAGTTGCCGGGTGCAGGAGATGGATTTTCTCAGGTTGTACAGGTGGCTCACAGAGATCGAGGCCAGGTGTATTCCGCCTGTCCAAAGACCTCGCAAGCCCGCTCACAGAGTCTCTTGACGGCCGGACCGCGGGGAGCGCCATCCCCCAGGGGACCTTCTCGGGCTGGCGCCCTCACCTTGTGGCGCTGATCCATCTCCGCCAGCAGGCGGATATCCTGCTCGGTGTACCTTGGCTTGAAGCCGGCCACGGTGCGCTGGCGGCGCCGCAGCCGACCCGCCTTGCGGTACTGGGCAATCAGCCGGGAGAGTTGCTGGCGGAAGTAGCCGCTGATCTTGATCAGGTAGCGGATGACTACCCCTTTCCCGTGGCGTGACAGCCTCAGGTAACGGAATTTGACCAATTCCCCCTGAATCCAGCGGTAGCAGGCGTCCATGTCGCTGATGACCGAAAAGGCCCCCGCCTGGGTGCCTGACAGGAATCCTTCAAGTTGATCGATGGTGGTTAGCTCTTCGAGTTTCATGATGGTTCTCACCCCCCAGCATGAACGGATCCCCTGCCGGCTTCAGACTCATTTCATGTTAGAAATACCACCATCTCTTCAGACTCATTTCATATTGGACAAGGCTCGCACTCCACAAAGATACCGCAGATAGAGTACTATTTAATGGATATGTTGGAGGGGATCCAGATGAGCGGTTTTTGTGGTTGGGTTGGCGGCCTTGATAAAACGGAGCCGCAACAGGCCCTGGAGGAAATGACTCGCGCACTCGCTTCCCACAGTGAAATACAACTCCAGCGAGTATTGCACGAGACTACCGCAGCGGCCGCATGTAACGGGATCTACCCGGTCAGCCTGCATCAGGAGGATGGCATCCTCTCCCTACTGCTCGGGAGACCCGTATGGGCGGATCCCGACCTTGCCGGGATAGCCAGTGAGAAAAATCCCGCTGCCGCACTGATCTCAGCCTACCGGCGATCGGGCCGGGACTTTCTACCCCTTTTGCACGGCCCGTTCGCGCTGGCCATCCTTGACGGAGATACCGCGCTCCTGGCAATTGACCGAATGGGCATACATACGCTTTCCTGCGCACAACGTCAGGGCGTGCTGGTATTCTCGACGCGCACAAAATCCGTCAGCGCGCACCCCATGGTACAGCAGGATATCGACCCGCAATCGCTCTTTGACTATTTCTATTTTCATCTTATTCCAAGCCCGGGCACCATCTATCGGGGTGTCGAGAAACTGATGCCCGCGCAGTACCTGAGCTTTCGCAACGGGCGCACCGAAAAGGGATTTTACTGGTCCCTGCCCTTCAACGAGCGGAGTTCGGATTCACTCAAGGAACGTTCCCGCTATTTCAGGCAAATACTGACTGAATCGGTAGTAGCCACATCACATGGCGAAAAGCTGGGTGCCTTCCTGTCAGGTGGCACCGACAGCTCGACCGTTTGCGGCATCCTCGCCGGGTCCGGCAAAGGCCCTGTAGAAAGCTATTCCATTGGCTACTCGGCTGAGGAATTCGATGAGATGGAATATGCCAGGATTGCCGCGCGACACTTTCACTGCCATCCACATGAGTACTATCTGCAACCCGATGACATCCTGTCCGCCATCCCCGTAATCAGTGCCTACTACGACGAACCTTTCGGGAATGATTCGGCAGTACCCGTCTATATCTGCGCAAAACTGGCGGCGAATGATGGTATCCGGACCCTGCTGGCGGGAGACGGCGGCGACGAGGTGTTCGGCGGCAACGCCCGCTATGCGAAACAGAAAGTCTTTGAGCTTTATGGCAAGGTACCGGGAATTTTCCGCAAGGGCATGATTGAGCCACTGCTGTTCAACATACCGGGCGGTGAACGCCTCGCCCTGTTGCGTAAGGCAAGGAGTTACATCAATCAGGCCAGCATTCCACTGCCCGAAAGAATGGAATCCTACAATTTCCTGTATCGACAGCCCCTGGAGGCGGCCTTCGAACCGGGTTTCCTGGAACAGGTTGACCCTTCAATTCCTGATGCCGGGCTCCGTGAAGTCTATCTGCGCACCGCTTCTGCCGATCCACTCAACCGCATGTTGCACCTGGACCTCAAATTCACCCTTGCGGACAATGACCTGCGCAAGGTCTCCGGCATGTGCGAGGCAGCCGGCGTGGAGGTGCGCTATCCCCTGCTGGATGACCGGCTCGTCGAGTTTTCGGGAGAACTACCACCGGGCTACAAAGTGAGGGGACAGCAATTGAGATGGTTTTTCAAGAAAGCACTACGCGACTTCCTGCCCCGGGAGATTATCGAGAAAAGCAAACACGGATTCGGCCTGCCCTTTGGTGAATGGTCCCTCAAGCATCCGCCGTTAAGGGATCTGGTAAATGACAGCCTGCTGCAATTCGCCGGGCGCGGCGTACTACGCCGGGGTTATATCGAAGAACTGCAGCGCCAGCAAAGGGAGGTTCATCCCGTATATTTCGGCAAGATGGTATGGGTCATCCTGATGCTGGAACAGTGGCTGCAGACCCATCGAATGACAATGTAACATGATAACAAAGAATCTGCTCCAGACCGGAGTATTGATAATCACCGTGATTCTCATGGAAGCCGTTCCCCGCTTATTCACTCAAGCAATGATCACCCTTTCGAGCCCGGCTATCAGGCCTATGCAGAAGCCGCAATCGAAGGTCTGCTTTCCCCGGAAGAATCAAAGGAACACAGCCCCTGGCCGGTCCGCCCGGACTCACAGGGTGTAAGACAGGGGCATTACCCGGATAGCTGATTCAGACCGCCCGCAGGGGCACTGCATGACTTCTTTATGTTCCTGCGTGGATATTGTTATATTAACGAGTATTACATTCGGCAATCGGCATGCAGTACAACCCCGGCCCGATCATCAAACCATATGCATCTGTATTGAAAGACAATTTTATTCTCCGGATTTGCCGGGGTGGAGGTATGGCGTGTCTACGCAAGCGGTCAGCACTTCAAACGACAGCAATGACACCGTAGCAGGACAGGATAAAACTGCGACTCTGTCTGCAGCCGGCAGGATTGTCACTATTGCCGTACAACTCGGGGTACTTATCCTGACACTGAGGACCTTCAACCTCCTCAACGAGGCATTTTTCAATGTCTTCTATCTGATCCTGTTCGGATTCCTTATTCATGCGTTCCTGCCGCTACGCCTGCGACTGCCGTTCTTCACCTTGCTGTCACTCGCAAGCATATACGTCATCCTTGGCTTGCTCACGGGCACCTGGCTCATCGCTCTGGGTCTTGTTTTGATCGGGGTTTGCAATTTGCCGGTTTCAATCCGAACCCGCGTCGGTCTGCTGGTGGGGATAGGCGGACTGCTTGCGGCCATGAGGCTGGACTGGAACCTGTTTCCGAGTATCAAACCGCTGGTGGAACCTTTTTTCGCCATGACACGGTTTTCCCAGGACTGGTCAGCGGTGATCTGGCCGATTCTTGGATCCATGTTCATGTTCCGGCTGCTGATCTATCTGCATGACATACACTACGAGAAAGGTCCGCGCGATATCTGGCGCAGCCTTAGCTATTTTTTCATGATTCCCAATGTCTGCTTTCCGCTGTTTCCCGTTGTCGACTACTCGCGGTTCTCGAGTGACTATTACAATGAGGATGCGGCAAACATCTACCAGCGTGGAATCTCATGGATATTCCGCGGTGTAACACACCTCATCATCTATCAATTCGTATACCTGTACATGACGCTGGATCCTATCGAGATCGGCGGCCTGACCGATATGCTGCAGTACAGCCTGTCGTCATTCCTGCTGTATCTTCAGGTATCGGGACAGTTTCACCTGATCGTGGGAATCCTCCTGCTGTTCGGCTTCAATCTGCCGGAAACAAACCATCTCTATTACCTTGCGTCAAGCTTCAACAATCACTGGCGGCGGATCAACATCTACTGGAAAGACTTCATGATGAAGATCTTCTACTACCCGCTGTATTTTCGCCTGAGAAAACTCGGCAATACCAATGCCATCGTTGTCTCCACACTCATCGTTTTCTTTGCCACCTGGTCGCTGCATGCATATCAGTGGTTCTGGCTGCGCGGAACACTGCTGCTTCAATGGCAAGACGGCCTGTTCTGGGCGATCCTGGGGGCGCTGGTGGTCGTAAACTCGTTGTATGAGATTCGACACGGACGCGACAGGTCGCTGGGCAAACACGCTCGCAACCTGTATGACAGGCTGGCAACCGCGTCGAGCACGGCCGGAACCTTCCTGACCATGTGTGTATTATGGGGAATGTGGAGCAGTGACTCGCTGCCTCAGTGGATTGCCCTGTGGCGAACCACTGGCATGGGCTGGCTGGCTGTTTTCGTCCTTCTCCCCTCATTGTTTCTCCTGTCAATGCTGTTTGGCAAAATGTCAAAAAGACAGCCGAAGAGGCTGCTGGCACCAGCCGGGGACACCGCTCCGGCCGGATTCTGGAGAATGGCCGCCCCCACGATGCTGGGTATTATCGCGGTCTACTCGCTGGGGCAGCAGGCCGTATACAGCCTGCTGCCATCTACGGCCGCAAATGCCTTCCAGGAGATTCGTTTCATGCTCAATGAAGGGGATCTGGCACGGCGGGAACGCGGTTACTACGAAGACCTGGTCGGGATCAACCGCCAAAACCGCGACCTTTGGAACGTCTATAACCAACGCCCGGAAAACTGGAACTTCGCGCCCGGTGCAGTGATTGAAACCGGTGATTTCCTTGAAGTCGAGTATGCACCCGACAACAAGGCCGTGTTCAGGGGTGAAACGGTAACCATAAACCGCTGGGGCATGCGCGACAAGGACTATGAACTGACGCCCCCCCCTGGTACACGCAGATTTGCGCTGCTTGGCGCCTCCCATGTATTCGGCTCCGGAGTCAAGGACGATGAAACCTTCGAATCGATCATTGAGGAACGGCTCAACGGCATGAATCCGGCGGATTCAGGAAAACATTACGAGATCCTGAACTTCGGCCGGCAGGGACGGACGGCGCTGCACCAGATCATGATTCTGGAACAGACCATCCTGAATTTCCGGCCGGACACGATTATCTATGTCACACATCCCAAGGATCCCAGGAGGCTTGTACAGGTCCTCGCGCGCCAGTTCTATGAGGGTGATGAGATCCCTTACCCGTATGTCAAGGAAGTTCTTCGGCGGGCAGGCGTCGAAAGGAGTATGAAGCGTTTTTCGATAGAAAGGGCATTGATGCCCTACAAGTACGATCTCCTGGGCTGGGCCTACAAGCGCATTACGGATATCTGCCGGGAGAATGGTATAAAGCCGGTATGGGTCCTGCTCCCCATGACCTACGAGCGACTGACTGACAGTGACATAGCAGAACACCTTGATGTGGCGAAGGCCGCGGGTTTCGTGACAATTTCACTGATAGACGTTTACAACTCCGCCGCTCCGGATGAACTTGCCATTGCACCATGGGATGACCACCCCAATACCCTCGGACATCGGTTGATCGCCGAGCATTTATTCAACAGCCTGGTGGATAAGGGTATTATCACACCATCCCCCGGAGAAGACCGGACCTCCCTGCAGTCGCAATAGACAGGGTGCAGGTGATACCCGCCGGACCGGAACACTCGCCAGGGAATGTAAACAGTGGCATATTACCGGTTGCCGGTGACTGTCTGCAGATAGTGTTAACGGAGAGCACCTTCCCGGTTCGATACACTGCCGGTTTGTGAAATTTCCACTGCGAGCGAAATTCGCCCGGAATACCCATTGTGGCCGTGTCCGAATAGACACAGGATGACCTGCATGAGGTTCACACTGACTACCCGGCGGCTCATCGTCGTGCTGTTCGCAACGGGCCTTTCTCTGGCGATCCTTGCCGGTGCTTACGTCTTCTGGTGGACCGATATGAGCCGGGATGACATAAGCACGGTGACAGACAGGCACGGTACGGGAATCAGCTTGATGGCCGGAAAATCTGAGCATCAGGATACAGCACAGGGTTGTACTAGTCGTAGCGGGGAGGACAGGCACCGGGAATTGCCCGACTGCGTCGACATTCATTATGGCCCGCATGAACTCAACACGCTGGACATCTGGTTCGCAGACGCCCAGTCGCCCTCCCCGCTGGTTGTCTACTTTCACGGAGGTGGATTCGCCCGGGGCGACAAACGCTCTATCAGGCCGCGGTTGCTGAACTCGCTTCTTGCCTCAGGTATTTCAGTCGCAGCCGTCAATTACCGCCTTTCCGGCAATGCTCCATATCCGGCACAGATGCTCGACGCCGCCCGCGCCCTGCAGTTTCTACGTCAGCATGCAGCCGAGTTTAACATTGATCCGGGTCGGGTCGGCGCAACCGGCATTTCAGCCGGTGGCGGCATAGCTCTTTGGCTTGCCTTCCATGATGACATGGCAAATCCTGCCAGCGATGACCCGGTAACCCGGCAGTCAACCCGCCTCAGTGCGGCGGTGGTGTATGAAACCCAGACGACATACGATCCACGCAAAATCATGGGACTTTTCAACACCAGCCAGGTTGATGAGGCACTAATACCGTTTTTCGGCATGGACACGGCGGCAGATATCGCCGACCCGGCTTACCATCCCCTGTTTATTGACGCATCCCCGATCAACCACCTCACCGCGGACGACGTACCGGTCATGCTATACTACTCCCAGGCAGACGTGCCCTTGAGAGAGAATACGCCCGGCAAGGAACATATACACCACCCGGCTTTTGGACACCTGCTTAAGGAAAAGATGGACCGGCTGGGCATTCAGTGCATCCTGAAACGCCGGGAGGATTACCGGAACTCAGCCGGTAATCTCATCCAGGACAGCGTGGATTTTTTCATAAAAAGTTTCAACACTCACCCTGGCCGGCGCTGAAACAACTATCCTCACTATTAGCAGGATCGGGGCAAACGTATCCGGGATTCTGGGTCAGGACAGGTGCGGCTGGACGCAGATCTGGAGCGAAAGTCATAGCCGTAGCTATGAATTGAGTGAAGAACAAGTACTGTCGTGCCTGGACAAGCCAGAGCCCGGACAGGGCACGGGTCGGGTACAAACTGCACCTTTACTGTTCGAGTCATAGCAGGTGGTTATACTCCATCCATGAAGGGGATCGCGGAAAAGCCCGTAATCGACTGGTGTAATATGCATCATCCTGAGAATCACGTGGCCACTACCAGCTGACGCAACTGGTCAACCCGCCGCTTGTGGGTAAAGTTTGCCAACACGCGCTGCCTGGCGTTGTTCCCCAGCATTTCCGCCTCTCCGGCATCGTACAGCAGGCGCACCATGGCCTTTGCGACCTCGGACACGCTCTCGCCGTCTACACGCAGCCCTGTTTCGCCATGCACCACGGCAGAGCCCGTCCCCCCGGCAATGCCGGCAATTGCCGGCTTGCCGCTGGCTGCGGCTTCCAGGAAGACCAGTCCAAAACCTTCCGTGTCACCGTTGATGTCGCGATTGGGCATCGCGAATACATCACAGGTATTGTACCAGCGAGGCAGGTCATCGTAACTCACATGCCCCAGAAAGTGCACCCGGTCCGTCACGCCGTTTTCCCTGGCGAGTTGCTGCAGGCGGTCGAGATCATCACCGATGCCGATCAGTGCGTAATGAATATCCACGCCCTGTTCGAGTAATCGGGGTATGGCACGAATGACCTTGTCGAATCCCTTGCGGGGCTGCAGACGTCCGACCGAGAGGACGAGCTTCCCACCACGCCCGAGACCGATGGACTCACGCAAACCGGCATATGGCAATCCCGGTTGGAATCTGTTCTCATCCACCGTCGGATAGGCCAGCACGATGCGCTGCGGCTTCACCTTGAGCAAATTGACCAGCGTGTCACGCGTTTGGTCACTGTTAGAGAGTATCCAATCCGCCCATCTCAGTGTAAAACACATGGCCTGGAACTTGCGTCCACGACCCCAGCCCGTGAGTTCTTCACCATGCGCATAAATAAGCACCGGTTTTCCTGTCAAACGACCGGTTAAAAGTGCCACCAATCCTTCCGGCAGCGCCCTGCCGGCGAAAACCGCATCAATGCGCCGGGTCAGAACCAGCCATAGCGATATCAGAAACAATTTTCCGTATATAAACAGGGATTCCGGTCTTAGCCAGACCCGCCGTACGAAATGCAGACGATGTATGGTATTTGGATGGGTTCTGTCGAATTCAGCTGCGCCCGGGACATCCGCGGTAAGGATATGCACCTCCTTGCCGCCAAGCCGTCTGAAATCATCATCAAAGGAAACCGCGGTCCCGCCCTTCGTGGGCAGGAACAGCTCCGTGATCATCAGTAGCGGAAGGTAGGATTCTTGCTGCATAACGAGGCGCCTTGTGGTCTGGATGCACAGGATTGAATAGAGCTTATCTCAAAATTGCTTACCCGGAATTCAGGCAGCAGATGCTGGTAACGCCGGAGCATGTAGGACCGGCGCCTCGCCGGGAAAACCACCCGGTTTTCCAGCCAATAGCGTTTTCACTGCGGGGCACGGGTCCTGCCTTAATAAGACGAGTCATCAATAATTATTCAATATCTGCAACAGATTCCAGTTTCCTTGAGTATCGATACATGAATCTCATCCTTTCAGCCCGCATAGACTTTCCAGGACTTCAGATAAACAGGGCAACGAATGATAATTCTATTTGCCCCGGAAACCGCCTACCTGCCCAAACCCGGCAATAGCTGTTCCGTCAGCACCGCATAAAGCCGATCCGCGATTAGTTTGTGTGCGAATGGATTCGGATGATCATCCCATTTCGCGATATACAGGTCCTCCGGTTTATACTCATCATAGATATCTCGCAGACTGATAACCCTGAACCCGGCAGCCTCGGCCAAAGCCAGATCATTGGCAATATCGGCTTCATTCAGGCGCTCGTACGTGATTGGCAAAAAAACCAGCACCGGTTCGATACCATTCGCACGACATATACTCACCATTGCCTTGTAGGTGTCAGAAATCAATTCATCAGCATAGGGCAACAGGCGTTTTTCAATTTCATACTCGCTCATTCCGCTGTCTATACCGGCCCGGGCGATCAGTGAACGCATGAATGCAAAGGGGAGGTCGACGTCGTTTTTTACCAGCCTCGCCAGTGCTTCCAGACTACGCCGTGTCTCGTTGGAATGAACAAACAACATCATGATTTCAGGTTTGAATCGGACCACCCTGCTTTCCAGAACCTTGACCTGCTGTAATGCAACCCATGCATACTTGCTGAAATTTAAAACTTCGAAACTCCCGGTATCGTCAGAGACATGATTGCTGTTCAGCTTGTCTTCCAGCAGGACATCAAAAATCTCGTCATCGGAAACGCCGGATCCGAAGATGGCCGAAGCACCGAGCACCGCGATTCTGTGCGTGCCCTCCGGCGCGATCAGATCAGTGCTCTTGTCGCGCATGCCCCAGCTGTTGATCGTAACCTTCTTGTTCTTGAACATAACCTCGATATTCGGTGTCATTTCATATTCAAGCATGTCACCGGTTGCGCGTATTGATCCAGGTGGCCACACAGACCAGTCATCCGGTTTATCCTTGTATAGATCCATCAATTCCGGATTCTGCCTGACGCCGCCAACAAGATTTTCATAATACCCCCGCCGCATCCGTGCAAGCGCCCGGTCGTTAAGTTTTCCGGGTTGCGTGATATCATCAATCACCCTGCTCACTATTGATGGCATCAGCTTATATACTGAAGCATTACTGAAACTGATACATATGATGATTATCAGGGCGGATGTAACGGCCTGCCGCCAGAAATCCTCCTGCTTTTCGGGCTCCACCGGACGTGTTGCCGAAGCTGCCGGCATGGCTGCCTGCCTGTTCCTGGCAAAACGCTTCAGCATCAGGGATGCGGCAAACAGGGATGGTATCAGCAGGAGTATGAACAGCCAGCCCAGGCCTGTCGTTTTCCACATGATAATCCATTGCTCAAGTGATTCACTTCCCCACATGCCCCACAATACGGAGATTGTCAGAAAGGTTCCTGCCGTACTGAGCGACAAGGATAATATCTCATAAACTGTTCGAGAACGCTTTCCCAGGGACCTTTCCCTGCCGTGCCGCGATTCGTACAGCGAGTTGATTACCACGAAAACACCAAGAACACCCCAAAACAAGGCATCATTCCATTCCAGCAACAAAGTGCCGCGCAGCCAGAACCACTGGTACATATGAAGCGACCAGGTTGCAAAAAAAACGATCAATGTTGAAAGTACGATAGCCTTCGTGTTACCCAGCTTTCTCAGACGAAAGTAGACCGGATAGTAGATCACCTTCATCATGAAATCTTTCCAGTAAATATTGATTCGCCGCCAGTGATTATTGAAGCTTGACGCAAGGTAATAGAGATGATTCGTCTCAGGCAGGTTGAAGCCAAACAACAACAGCATCCCGACGATCAGGTGAAATTGACCGGACACCTGCAGGTAAAGCAAAAACGTAGAGATGCTGAACTGAAGCACATCGGCGAGACCATTGACCTCGAAGGGGTCAAGAGTCAGGTAGAGATATACGAAGCGGTAGATTATGAGGTGACTGACGCCACGCAATATCCAGGAAATACCCCGCTGGTAAATACGAAAATGGTCTTCGTTATAGTAGTCTTGGGAAAATCTCGAATAATCGACCACCGGAAACAAGGGAAAACAGACGTTTGGCAGCATGAAAAAGTAACTCAGTGTGCGCCAGATATTCGGTTGTTCCTTTTCGAGCCGCAAGTCGTGCATATAGATGATCATTCGAAACAGAAACATGGATCCCAGCAGGGACCATACCCCGGCCGGCCAGAGAACCGAAAAATGGTCCCGGTCGATCAGGCCTCCAAGCATTCGTGCAAGATTCGGGTAAAGACCCCAGTCAAATCTGAGATAACTCAGAACAAATGCCGCAGCGAAGATCATGAACACCCGCGCACGGAAGGGTATCGGGAGGTGACATATGGCGATCAGCATCATGCCAAGTCCGATAAGCCACATCCCGTTAATCGCGCCAAGAATAAGAAAAATACTTGTAAACGACAGGACCGTAAAAAACGCAAGACGAAGACGCATTGGCAAAGCGGAGTGGACCAGGAATCCGAAAAGTACGAGAACAGCGACTTCTATGTATGCCTCGCCAAGCAGGGCAAAGCTTTTCACCAGCAGGATCAAAAGCCCCAACTGCACGCCGATTGCCGTAATTTTACTGACGGCCTCCAGTCCGCCGGCTTCCCACTGTATTGCTGTGGCGCCATTGGAGGTGCCGTTACTCTGTCTGGACATTATTGATCTCCGCATGATTGCCATGACGCACCGGTCACGGCCTTGCAATCGATAAGTAAATTCAAACCCGGTAGCCCGACCCTGTTCCGCATAAGGTCGTTCATGCAAATCCGCCGGAAATATGCTTCATCACTTGCCACACGACATAACCAGCTGCGGGATGAGTCGCCGCGATGGCATCGCCCGTGCCTGGAATGGATTTTCAGATAAATTATTTGAAACTATGCAGTTGCACTACCAATGTCAAGTGAGGAAACACCGCCGGCAAAGCCTATGACAGCGGGATCAGCCAAGGCCGCCAAGGTCATATATTCCCGTCCGGTATAGACCATGGAAGAGAAATGCCCCGATCTATAATTACCGCAAGCGGGACGGTTTTCTTACTGCTCCAGTGAACGGCAGGCTGCAGCCTGTGCGCTGGCCGGCCGGTTTGGGTAGGAAAAACGATAGGGATCAGTGCATACCGGCTCAGAAACCAGCCGGTAGGAAAGTGCATGTGCATCCAGTCTCTTCCGGGTAACGATAGAAAACCTTGGATCGGTTGCGATCTGCAATGGTCCGTCAATATTGATTTTCTGTAAATAGGCAATCTGCTCCCTGTAGTCCAGATTTTTTTCCACTGCCCTCCCCAGGTTGAGCAATCCCACCATGAGAGAGTTAACCAGCAGCAACAGAACCACTGCGAAGGACGCCCGCCGTAACCAGGTAACTCTCTCCATCGCCAAACCCGATGCAAGTATAACCGGTACGAGCCACAACTGCGGCGCAAGCCTTGCCCACCATGCCTCGGGATTTGGCAGTATGGAGAAGGTTACAACAAGTGCAAGTGCCCCGTCCAAATAGCCGTTGCTTCGCCTCGTCACACCGACTGTCAGGGTATAAACAACCAGCACCAGGAGCAGGATGCCGCCAAACAACGGGCCGAAACCACCATAACGTGGCTCGGTATTGAAGAAAATATACAATTCATGCTTGGCTATGGAAAATGGCGCTTTCCACCGGGGCAGGGATTTGGCTGCGGAGGATTCGGCGAATACGGAACGTACCAGTTTCTCCAGCCGGCCCATGCCCAGGAATTCCGCGGGAGCCCAGCGCTCGAATTGGCCCTCAGTGGCCAGATTGGCCGCATCGTCCCTGCCGACAGCGGGATAGAAGGGGTTACCCTGCTGCAGCAGATTGGTGATATATGGTTGATAGCCAACCACAGCGACCGCCAGCAGCATCGAGGTGATGCCTGTTGCCGCGTAGCGCCCGCTCTCCGCGCGCCGGCCCCTAAGCCATGCCAGCGCACTCAGACCGGCACCGAGGCCGGCGGCATAGACCACTCCGGTGAACTTCACATTCACCAGCAGTACTACACAGGCGACAAGCAGGAACAGTGTTCGTTTGCGCGGCCGGTGAAAGTAATCCAGTGACACGACGACCAGCAGGGTGCACAGGGAAGCGAGCTGGCCGTCGACGAAAAAGCTGCCCATCTGGTAGAGACTGACAGGATTGGCGGCTGCCGCCAGCGCCAGACTATGGACCCATAGCTGGGAAAGGCCAAGCCGGCCCAGGAAATTCGCAGTGAGCAGATAGGCCGCTACTATATAAAGCAGGTTCAGGACCTTGGTCGCCTCCAGCCAACCTGTCGCCCTGTAGACAGCTGCGTCGATAATCCAGACGCCCTTGGCATAGTGCTGGACATAGATCGCGGCATTGGTCAGCTGATGCTCGAAATCCGCATTCCAGTTGACCAGCAGGGGCTTCTGGAACGGGTTCCAGCCCTGCGCCAGAGCCAGGATACCGGGCAGGTGATACCACTGCCCGTCACCGCTGAAGTCATACAGCCATCCCAGCGCTGCACCACCCGCCAACGTCAAGGCGGCCAGGCAGGCGGTGGCCGTGAGCAGGACACGCCAGCCGCCGGCGATATAGCCGCTGGCGGCCAGGGACAGGATCAGGGCGACCCAAAGTTGATAGGGTCCGACCGGGAGGCCTGCCCAGAACAGGAGTATTACGAGTATCAGGGTGATGAAAGGCCAGGCAATTGCCTGGAAGGCTACAACTTCCGCAACTGGTGAAGCCCCTGCCGGCAGCCGGCCATGCACGATATCAGGACCTGGAGATGGCATCGCTGGACCGCTTCCCGGGCTCAGCCAGCCTTCTTCCCGAATGTCCAGTTGCGGTGCCCGAAATAGCTCGTTACGACCGGCACGGCAATACCGATCGCATGGGCAACGGCCTTGCGATAGGACACGATTCCAAACGCGGGAAACACGATGTTGGCAAGCAGGAGACTCACGGCCAGTGTCTGAACCACGGCCAGCCCATTGACAAGCGTGAACCACGCCGCCTCGACGCCGACCGCTTTACCGCTGGGTGCAAACACAGCATGGCGGTTGATAATAAATGCAGTCAACATTCCGACCAGATAGGCAAGGACGATGGAGGTCGCATATCCCAGCACCTGGTTGAAGGCGATTCGCGAAAGAAAGTTGACCACCGCTGCGATGCCGCCTGCGATCACGAAACCGACGAACTGGTTCCTCTCGGAAATGCTACGCAGCATGGTTCATGGCCGTTTCAGCAAGCAGCCTGCCCACACGGATACTCTCCGAAATCGAGCGGTCCTCCGGATAGTAATAGGCTGTGTCCGCCATGTAAAACCCCTCGATGGACGTGTTCATGGGCGGCAGCTTGTCGTAAAATCCCGGACCGCAGACCGTCTGGGCGAACTCGTAGCGGGCCACATGCGTCGCGAGAATTCCGCCTGCGTCCCAATCCGGCCGGATCAGCCTGGCGTAGGACTTCACTTCTTCAATGAACCGTGCATCATCCCATTGCCACTTGGGATGCGTCTTCGGCATATAGTACGGGAAATAGATGACATGCTCTGACAGCGGATTCAGATTTGTATACTCGATGATTCCCGGAATTTCCAGGCGCGGGTCGTTCACGTTCATCCAGAAATAGCTGGTAAAAGGCTGCGTCAGCTTGAGCAGTACGCAGGCGACCCCGATGTTCTCGATTGACTCGATGCGCTCGCGCTCTGCGGCGGTGAGCTCGGGTATAATGCGTGGCACGTACTTGAGTGGCATGGTTGAGATGACCGCATCCGCGGGATGCACTTCACCCCTCGTCTCGATACCTGTGACCCGCCCCGCTTCGCTGATGACCCGCCTGACGGGAGTGCTGAGATAAAAACGCCCGCCACTCGCCTCAATGCGCGAGCGGTAGGCATCGAGCAACCGTTGCGAACCTCCATCCAGATAACCGAGTTCCTCCTGGAACAGGCTCTTGCGCGAAAGCGCGACCCGCTTGATCCGGGTCCCGATCCATGCGGCGGACAACTGGTCCGCCAGATCATAGAATTTCAGATCGAAGAGTCGCTGCCACAGAACCCGGTAGGCCCGTTCGCCCACCCATTTGCGCAGCCAGCCTGTTGCCTCGATTCCGTCCAGGGCTTTCCAGTCGTGTATGCCCCTGGTGTACATCACGTGGAGGGAATACCGCAGCTTGTCGATGATACCGAGGTGAGGGAAACGCAGCAGGCAATCCGGCCTGCCCCAACGATAAAGCCGCCCTTCGAAAAAAAAACCCATCTCCGTCTCCCGCCACCGCAGCTGGTCGGAGAGACCGAACTCATCGAGCACCTCGAAAAGTGGATTATCCGGCTTGCAGATAAAGTGGTAATAACGCTCGAGGGTGAGCCCGTCGAAATCAAAAGTGGCGGACATTCCGCCGATCCGGTCGTCCGCCTCGAAGACGCATACCCGGCAGCCCGCGCGAGAAAGGGCATGTGCACACGCAAGTCCCATCGGACCTGCCCCGATAACCGCCACCGTCTTACCTGATTCAATCGGCATGCGTGAACTCCTTCAGTGGGGGGACTCGAGTGCCACGACGCTGTAGACCGGGTGCTTGAATGTTTCTCGCAGCGCTTCCCGAAAAGGCGTTGGCTGAAAACCGAAGGTGGTCTCCATATCCACACCGGTAAACTCGTCACCCGCCGTGAGGGCCTTCAGCTGTTCCGCGGTAAACGGAGGGGCGGAGGAAAACACAGCATAAATCTTGAGCAACAAGTAGAACAGCCAATAGGGAATGCGCACAATGGGCGTCTTGAGGCCCTTGACATCGCGGATGGCCCGGATCATATCGATATAATCGATGCGATCGGGGCCGACCAGGTCGTACTCGGCACCTTCAGGCCGGCTGCGCATACAGGCGAGGATTGCCCGGCAAAAATCACGGTTATAAAGGGGTTGCCGCATGTAACGGCCGTGCCCGGGTATTGGAAACACCGGTACCCGCTCCATGAACCTTGACAGCCAGCCGAGGTGCTTCGGATCGAACCAGCCGAACATCAGCGTGGGTCGCAGGATACAGTAGGGCAAGCCGCCCTTCTTGACGAGATCTTCCTGTGCACGCTTGGTGCGGGTGTAGTGGTCATCAGCTGCCGAGTTGACGACAGAGGAACTTGCATGAACGATAAACCGCACATGGTGCTTGTGCGCGGCAGCCAGCACGCGCTCAGTTGATATGATGTTGTTGCGCACGAAGGGATCGGCGGTCAGCCCCGCAATCTGGGCCTGCAACTGTACCACTACAACCGCACCGTCCAGTGCCGCCTCCCAGGGTCCGGGCTCGGCCAGGTCCGCAAGCACGGTGTGGAGGCCGGGTTGGAGTTGCGCCAGGGTTTCCAGGTTTCGCGCATGCTTGTCGATCGCGATGATGTTATCCAGCCCCTCTTCTCGCAGCAGTGCAATCAGGTTTTGGCCGACCAGTCCGGCGGCGCCTGTCACGACGATCCTGTCGCTATTGTTCAGCATGGTATCTTCCACGGCCCAGTGAAATCAGACAGACTGCCCCCAGAGCGATGGCGAACCAGAATGTCGACAGCCGGTGCACGATACCCAGAACGACCGCCTGCGCCTCGTCGATTCCATACGCCGAAAGCAGTGCCACACTCGTCACTTCCACCATTCCGGCACCGCCCGGTATCAACAACGCAGCCCCCATGAGCGTGGAGACCGAAACGATCAGAATTGCATCCGTAATACCCAGCGTGGCGCCTGCCGCCTGCGCAAGCAGGTAGAGCCCGATTCCGTGGAAACTGTAAGCTGCCGCGCCCAGCAGCATGCCGACAAATGCAAGCGGAGGAGTCAGGCTGGCGTCCGCACGTCGCAGCCGTACAAGACCGCGCAGGTATCCGTGCATGCGTGGCGGCAGACGTCTTTTCAGCAGCACCAGCACGCGCAGGAAGACCGGGCCGCCCGGTCGCAGCGTCCACAGGACGACAAGCACCAGCAGCACGCCCGGCATCAGCCATCTGTACCCGGATGCCAGTAAACCTCCCATCGTGGCAGCCAGCAGCAACACCCCGGCAAGGTCGGAAAGGCGGTCCCAGTAAAACAGCAGGAAAGCCCTTGAATATGGTACCCCGTGATGCCTGAGAAAGATCCCGCGCACGAGTTCCCCTGCCTTACCCGGGCTGGCTGTGAATGCCAGGCCCGACAGATAGATCGGCAGGTTCTGCCGCCACGGAACATGATGCCCCAATACATGCATGAAACCCTGCCAGCGCAGGAATCTCAGCATGTAATTGCACACCGAGGTCATGAGCACCGCAACGACAGGGAGGACGCCAAGGGTCGCCGCGGCCTCATGCACCTGTGGCCAGCCGACCCACCACACCAGTCCCAGCGGCACCGCAATTGCCGCCAGCAGTGTCACGGCAAAACCGAAACGTGGCCGGTAATGATGCATCCCGGATACCAGCGGCCGCGCTCCGGTCACAGATTCAACCTTTTGAATACGGGCTCTGGAATCTCCCGGATAACCCGCATGATGACACGCCAGAACCACGGCAGGTAGACGACGTCCCGGCGCCGCCTGATGCCGCGGCAGATGCCCCGGGCAATATCATCCGGGCTTGCCCACAAAGGCCCTTTCGGGAAATCACGGGTCATGGGCGTATCCACGAACCCAGGCTTTACCGTCATTACATGGACACCGGCCCGGTGCAGGCGGTTTCGCAGACCGGCGAGGAAAGTCGAAACAGCGGCCTTGGAACTGCCGTAGACATAGTTGCTCCCGCGCCCCCGGTCGCCGGCCACCGAGGAAATCACCACAAGGCTGCCCCGTCCCTGTTCCTCGAAGTGGTTGGCGAGGCAGGTGAGCAGGGAGATCACGCTCAGGGCATTCACCTCGATCTCACGCAGGGTTTCCTCGAATGAGGCCTCGCATGCCTTCTGGTCCGGCAAGGTGCCGTGCGCAATAACAACCGTGTCCAGCCCGCCGAGTGTCGCCGTGACCCGGTCTGTGAGCCCGGTGTGGGCCGCATGATCCGTCGCTTCCATTGCGGCAGTCTCGACCCGGGCACCGTAACGCAGACGCAGGTCGTCTGCTATCGACCGCAGGCGTTCCATGTTGCGCGCAACGAGAAACAGCTCATCACCCTCAGCGGCCAGCCGCCGCGCAGTCGCCTCGGCGATTGCCGAAGTAGCCCCAACGATAAGCACACGTCTCATGTCACGGCACCGGTTACCCGGCGCCAGAAGCTGGACGAAAGCCGGGGATCGATAAACGGAGGCAGATCGCGCCAGCGGGGATAGTAACGGCCGAAATTCTCGGCACTCATCCTGGCATCCTTGGCAGGGTAGTCCCGCCCACCGGCTGCGCATACCACTTCGTCGAGATGATCCATGAGTTGCAACGTGCGCCGGCCACGGTTCGGGAAATCGACCGCCAGCGTCACACCGGCGCGCGGAAAGGAAAGCATGCCCGGCGACGGCAGATCGCCAAACTCCTTCATGACCGCCAGGAACGATCCTTCGCCCGAGGCCGCAATGCGGCCCAGCAACTCACGGACTGCGGCCCGTGCATCGTCACGGGGAAGCACACACTGGTACTGGAAGAAACCGCGCGGTCCGTAGATCCGGTTCCATTCCAGGAGCGCGTCCAGCGGGTAGAAGAACGGAATGTAGTGCACTGTCTCCCGCAGACGGCGCTCGCGCCGCCGGTTGTAGTAGAGAAAGTTGAATGCCCTGAGCGTCAGGCTGTTGACCAGCGACACGGGCGGTACGAATGGAAAAACATAAGCGCGTTCCGGTGTACGTGGTTTGATCGCGATATCGGCAGGGGCATGATTGCCACGGGTAAACAATCCCCGTCCGAGTCGTCTGCCACCCGCTGTGCAGTCCAGCCAGGCAACGGTATATTCATAGTCCTGGTCCGACTCGGCGGAAACCTCGAAAAACTCGTCAAGGCTCTCGCACTTGATGGTTTCCGAATCGATATAGGGACTGGTGACGGCCTTCAACTGTATCTCAGCCCAGAGGATGACGCCGGTCAGGCCGAGACCACCAATGGTTGCCGCATACCATTCGCGGTTCTCCGCCGGCGAGCAGAGCAGCCTGCTGCCATCGGACCGCAGGAGTTCAAAGCAGCGCACATGCCGCCCGAATGTGCCGTCCCGGTGGTGTGCCTTGCCATGCACGTCATTGGCGATGGCGCCACCGACCGTAATCAGTCGGGTCCCCGGCGTTGCCGGTATGAACCAGCCCTTCGGCACAACCACCCTGAGTATCTCCGCCAGCAGGACACCGGCCTCGCAGCGCAGGATTCCGGCAGCGGGATCGAAATTGATGAATCGGTCGAGACCACGGGCATCGATGAGTACGCCCCCGTCATTAAGACAACTATCACCATAGCTGCGCCCGTTCCCCCGCGGCAGTGCGGTCTTGCCGTCAACCCGGTCGATCGGAAAGCTCCCATGGCGTGACCACAGACGAACCGCTTCCTGTTCAGCACGGGGATGCCGTCCCCAGGACTGGTAAGCAGGTCTTTTCATGGGGCGTAGATTGCCGTGAGCACGATCGCGGCGGCAAGGAGCAGGACCAGGCGGCTGACGTGGTCTTTCAGGGCAAACACGACGGGATCGTCGTGGAGTTTGCCGCGGTGTGCACCCAGCCACACACGGCTGATCCAGTACAGAAGCAAGGGACACAATAACCAGATCGCTTCCGGGCGCTGGTACAATTCACGGATTTCCGCACTGTTGATATAGAGCGCAAGAACAAGGACCGCCATGTACCCCGCAGACGTACCGAGGCTGAGCAGGGCATCGATGTCTTCTGCGCGGTAGCCGCGTCCGTGTGTCTTGTCTGATCCGTGGGTCAGCAGCACTTTCAGCTCGGCGTGGCGCTTCGCAAGCGCAAGGCTCAGAAACAGGAAGACCGAGAATGCGAGCAGCCAGAACGATGGCGCGACCTCGATGGCAGCCGCTCCGGCAAGGACCCTGAACGTGTAAAGCCCGGCAAGCAGCAGCACATCGACGAGTACCACGCGTTTCAGCCAGAGCGAGTATGCAAGTGTGCCAAGGTAATACAAACCCAGTACGCCGGCGAATATCGGCGGCAGATAAAATGCAATGCCGAAAGCGGCAAGCAACAACACAGGCACCAGGACAACCCCCTGCGCTATCGGAATGGTGCCGGCAGCGAAGGCTCTTGTGCGTTTGTTCGGATGCATGCGGTCGGCTGGCAGATCCAGCAAGTCATTCAGCAAATAAACGCTGGAGGCGCAAAAACCAAATGCAAGAAAAGCAAGAATGCTCTGCAGAAGCAGGTCCAGCTCTCCGACGCGGTGCGCCCCCATTAACGGAACGAACACCAGCATGTTCTTGGACCACTGGTGAATGCGCAACGCCTTGAGATAATCACCGGCTCCGGGGCGGGCATTTTCAATGACGGTCTCAACTGTGGCAATCTTGCGGGCTGCCCTCGCCACACCGGCACCGGTGTCGACCAGAAGCGCCCGTCGTGTCCGCTGCCATACGGCCAGATCAGTACTGCCATTGGCGGCGTAATCGAAGCCGCTCTCACCGAAGCGCTGTTCAAGGGCCTCGGCTTTGCGCTTTCCCGACAGGTTTACCGCACCATCGGTTGCCATGACATCGCTGAAAATCCCGAGGTGATCAGCCACCTGCTTGGCGTATTCTACCGGTGATGCTGTTGCGAGAACGAGTCGTCGTCCGCTAGCGTGCTGTTCCCGCAGATAGGCCAGCAGTCGCTCGTTGTACGGCAGCGAAGCCACATCGAGGTGAGTGCGCCTGGCGATTTCCGACTTGAGAAAGGCCTTGCCATGCAGCAGCCATACCGGTACCCGGAACACTGCCGCCGGATTCTCCGCGACCAGAGCAAAAAAGCCCTCGATCAGCAGGTCACTGCGCACGATCGTGCCGTCCAGGTCGACGCAAAGCGGGATATTCGCTACCGGGAGCTGGCCAGACTGATACGACGATCCTGAATACACTGCAGTAGCTGTCACGATACAGCTGGTTTCCTGATTATGCGATAGAACAAAAAGTGTTTATTAACACAATAACTTAACTATGATTTTCAATAGGATGCCTTAGCCTTGGCTGGACGTCAAGCGTTACAGGCGCAACTCCCAGGAACAAGCTTCCCCACCATGGTGACAGCGGGTCAGGTGGTCACACGAAATAATGTCTCAAGAGTGGAATCAAATCCAATGCACGCTTTGGATCCAGATGATTGTCATCCCCATAGTAAAGGTGGACTTCGTCTCAGGCAGACATCAGCTTCGCATTCATGATGACCGCAGGGTTGCAATCAGGTACATGAGAATGCTCAAGGTCAAACAGAAAGTGTCGGGGCGTTTCAGAAGCAGCCGCTATGCCGAGGCCTGTTGTCGCATCTCCAATTGCTTACAGACCATGGCGAATCAAGCGTACAAGCCTTTGCTCGCTATACAGTTGGCGATTTCCGGGCACATTTATTACGATGCGGAAGAGTAGTTACTCACTTTCTACGCACTCGTTACTATCGTTTATGAACCATCATTCACCGCCGCCCACTTCAAACCGTGCCCGTTCAAAATCCCCGGGAACGCCCATGTCGATAAAATATTCGCCTGACTGGTAGGCACGCGGCCGGATCCGATCGATATTCGCCTCAACCAGGTCCACCTCGAATGAGAACCTCTCCGGCATGGGAAACACCTCGAACAATCTACGCATGACCATATAGACACCGCCATTGATCCAGCCAGAACCACGACCGGATTTCTCCATAAAACCGTTAATTACGCCATCAGCCGAGACCTCGACGCGGCCAAACCTGCCGCAGTCATCCGCGTATTTGAGTGCCATGGTCAGCAGGCCGTTGTGCCTGTCATGCAATTCGGCCATCTTCCCGAGATCCACCTGAAACAGGGTATCCCCGTTCAGGACGGCGACCCTGTCATCTGGACAGAAACCCAGTGCCTGCCTGATTGCCCCACCTGTTCCAAGAGGCTGATCCTCCACCGAATAACAGAGTTGCAGTCCGCGATATGCCGCACCAAAGTGAGCCTGAATCTGCTTCCATTCGTAGGAGACCGCGAGTATGGCTTCCTCGACTTCCTGCCGGATCAGGTAATCGAGGACAAACTCCAGAAAAGGCCGGGAACCGATTACCGCCATGGGCTTCGGAACATTCCCGGTTATCGGGGCGAGGCGCGTTCCAAGCCCACCGGCAAGCACAATCGCCTTCACTGCCTGTCCAGCCTGCCGAACAATGCCTCCTCCACCAGGCTGCATATGATGTGACCAACCATTATGTGGGCCTCCTGGATACGTGGAGTGCTGTTCGATGGAACCCGCAGGCAGTAATCACAATATTGCGGCATCCCAACCGCATCCTGACCGGTCAGGCCTACCGTGTTAATGCGAAGTTCCCGGGCGCGCCTGAGTGCACTGAGAATGTTACTCGATTTTCCGGATGTACTGATACCGATGAAGACGTCCCCCGCCCTGCCGTTCGCCTCCAACTGGCGCTTGAAGACTTCTTCATATCCATAGTCGTTTCCGATCGCGGTCAGCATCGAGCTGTCAGTCGTCAAGGCTATGGCTGGCAAGGCAGAACGCTCAAATGCGTACCTGCCGACAAGCTCGGCCGCGATATGCTGGGCATCCGCGGCGCTCCCGCCATTACCCGCCAGCAGCACACGATTACCCCGCCGGTACGCGGCAATACATTCACCGGCCACATTCTTTATCAAATCCAGCAGGCCGTCATCGGCAAGCAGCCTTTGCTTGACCTGGATGGATTCACTGACAGTCATGCGGATGGAATCAATAGTCATACTGACCAGCCTTGTGCCCCATCCCTGGTGAAATGAAATCTGTAGAATGCGCCGTCGAATTCTGCCAGTGCCGCCATTACATCCAGCCTTGCCGTCGGTTCTACAAACAGCATCATGAATCCTCCTCCGCCGGCACCGGAAATCTTCGCCGACAGCGCGCCTGTATCAACCGCGCGATTGTATATCTCGTCGATGAGCGGATTTGTAATCGAGTGCGCCATTTCCCGTTTTGCCTGCCAGGCCTCACCCAGAATCTTTGCCATGCTCCTGATCTCGGCTTTTAGCAGTGCTTCCTTCATTTCCACCGCTGATTGTTTGACTCTGTGCATGGCATTGAGAGACCTGCCGTCAGCCGCCTTTGCCGAGTCAATCTGATCCTTGATGATATTGGCTGATTCACGCGAGCGGCCGGTATAATAGAGCAGCATGCTGCACTCGATCTCATTGACGATTTCGTCACGTATACGCAACGGATTGACAATGACCCGGTTATCAGCAAAAAACTCCATAAAATTAAATCCGCCAAAGGTCGCGGCATACTGGTCCTGCTTGCCACCCGCCAGCTCACAGTCATTGCGTTCGATGTCGTAGGCCAGTTGCGCCAGGTCATACTCACCAAGCGGTAATTTCAGGAGTTCCTGGTAGGCACGGAGAATAGCCACAACCATCGTTGAAGACGTTCCCAGACCACTCCCCGGTGGAGCATCCGCACTGGTAATGACCTTGACGTTGAGTGGCTGACCATGATTAAAATCACGGACAATGCGATTGTAGATTGCCTTGTGCAGAATGAGGGGCTCATCAAGTACCAGCTCTTTTTCGGCTGCCAGGCTACAGCGTTCGCCAAGATCCGCCGCATGAAAATCCACGACGGCTTCGTCATGTGCAACGATTGTACAATAGGCATACATATCAATTGCCGCATTGAGCACATTACCTCCATAGAGCTCGCTGTAAGGCGACACATCGGTACCGCCCCCCGCCAACCCCAACCGTAGCGGTGCCCGTGACCTTACGGTCCGGGTCACCACATGGTTCTCCTTGTAGTACAAATCTGCGTCCTCCGTACACTGGCATCACGGGTTAAGTAACCCCAGATCGGCTTGTGCCCCGTTAACATTAACCGAATATAAGCGAATATTAAATTGCCATTCATCCTACTGGTTGGGCGTACTTTTGCAACATAATCAGCTTATAGGATGCCGGACGGTCTTTTAGTACGCCGTCACGTGGTGTCCAACAATCACCGATTCTAACCCTTGAGAATACTCAGGAGATTACGAAATGACGTCCACCCCGGCATCTCAATAAGCGATGGCAGGACAGCGCTGATCGCATCCCGCCTTCTGCCCTTCCTGACCAGGGCATAGCCCAGGTTCATCCGGCCGTTTCTCAATCTGGTCTTGACACCCCGTTCAACCGGTGCGGGAAAATCGCGGGCGAGACGCTTCAGATCCAGGAGGGTCTGCACGTTATATTCCTGTGCCTTCAGCGGATCAGACCGTGTCGCACTGGCACCATGAATGGAGTAGACAGCCATCGGCCGGCACACGACACCCACCCGCCGGCTAAGCGCACACAGGCGCGTCAGGAAATGCACATCCTCGCACACCCTGAATCCGAGCGGATAGCCGTCCAGTTCCTGAAATGCCCTGCGAGGCACGCTCAGGGTATGGATATCGCCGAAATGATCTGCCACATAGGACTCGATCTCCTGCGATTCCATCACGACCCTATGGGCACCGTTTGCCTTCTCCAGCATTGCGCGGCCCGACGGATGTCCGACCATCGAGGTACCGATCAAGCTGCCGTCCTCGCGGCGATATTCATATTCACCGGTTAAAAAATCCAGCCCGCCGTCCTGCTCGATCCATTCAGCGTGCCACCTCAGCCGATCAGGGTAATACCAGTCATCCGCATCCAGGAATGCGAGCCAGTCCCCGGTTGCAGCGGCCGCACCCCGGTTGCGCGCGGCGGATACACCGGCATTTGTCTGGTGGATGACATGAACCTGCGTTGAGAAATCCTTCGCGACCCGCAGGCTGTTATCGGTCGAACCATCGTCGACCACAATGATCTCGTGTGCAGGCCAGCTCTGTGCCAGCACCGATTCAATGGCCCTTGCCAGAGTGGCAGCACCGTTATATACGGGTATGATTATCGAAAATCGTGGTGCCTGCCGGCCGGTTACCCGAGTCTCATTCACGCCGTCAGCTTCCATAACAGAAAGGCGGGCACTATCCAGCCTGTAACCCATGCCAATTTGCGCAACCGGGTATATTGCCGGAGGCGTGTCAACCGGACATGCAGCCTGCGTGCCAGCCGCTTCTCCATCCACTCAGGATCATGCGTCTTCAATATGCTCGCCAGTTTCTCGGTGGTAAGAAACGCCAGTGATGGATGCACACTCAGCGCCCCCTGCAACAAGGCACTGACTTGTTCAAGGGACTGCCTCAGCCCGGCATCCACCGCAAAAAAATTGAAGCGATGAATCTCGAATAATGCAGGCTGGCCTAGTTCGATCTTCGAAGCAAGTGCGGATTGCGCCCGGGATGCCGTGTGGCCGAGTGCCGGCTCAAAATAACTATTGCGTACTACATATACAATACCGTAATTTCCGGATTTTCCATTATAGATCGGCTTGCCGGCCGCCGCGGGTTGCCCTGTCGCGTCACGTGTCTCATAACGCCATCCCGGCGTCACGACAACTCTTATACCCTCCCCGGACCAGGCCTGTTCCACGTCCTCGGTCCAGACGAATGTCGGGGGGACCACAACGCGGGGACTGCAGCTGAAGACGCGCCGGAATTCGGCCACTTCATCGCGCACCGCCTCCTCCACATCCGCCCGCCTCAGGGGACGCGCCGGCAATGTCGACGCATCAACCCAGCGGCTCTGGAGCGGGGATGGAAGTTCTTCGGTGAGGGCTTTCGGGGCACGCCGGAGCCAGGCGTTTGCCGATTCGTCAATCTTCGCTGCAGCCAGCAATGCCGGCGGCCAGAAGTGCTCCATGCCGTGCAACTGAAGAGCAAACACACCGGACTCGACGCCCTTGTTGATTGCATCCAGAAAAGAGCCGTGAGTCTGTACAGATAGTCGCTGCCGGTGATAGCTCCCGCTTGTACCGATCTTTTCCCCGTCGGCTGTAGCCAGGATGACGCCAAGCGTCATTACCGGTCGTCTTCCGTCGCTGTCCGTATAGCCGGACAGCAAACGGGCGATCGCATCGAGCGCCTCCCCCTGTTCCACCGGCCCGGCACCCCAGTCGTCACTTTCCAGGATCAATACCGGGCGGGACAGTACAGGTTCCAGCCAGGCGGCAACGAGCTCACGCCCGGTGAACAACGCAATCAGTATGCCGCCAATGATGAACCATACTGCCAATAGCATAGGTAACATTTAAGACTTAGCGCGCCCGGTCAATGCCCGGCACTTGACCCGCCAGCCGGCGATCACAACATCCTGAGTGGCCGCCCGACCTGCAGCCGGGCAGGTTCCGGATCACATGCAACTCCTTCCAGGACATACAATCGGTCATACCTGAATCGAGCGGCTTTCTGAAGGCAGGTACCGTGGGACCTGTTCCAGGCGGGGGGCTTATACCTGCCCTGCTTTCCGTTTAAGAACATAGTCCGCCATGGAATTTATGGATCCGAGGTTGTCGATATTGATCTCCTCCTGCTCCAGGGGCATATCGAAGGCCTCTTCGTACCAAACGACCAGCCCCAGGATCCCAGCGGAATCCAGCAAGCCGGTAGCCGGGAGTATTTCCTCATCGCCAACGTGGCTGGCATCAGTACCAATCTGCCGGGCCATTTCGATGACCTTTTCCCGGATCCTGTTCATGATCTCGTCTTTGTCCATTAGCGGTTGCCCTTTGGTGTGTTGTCGATCAAAAGATATCTCGAATGGCGCGGCACTCGGTGCACGTCACCATAGTAACTGCTCCATAAATGGCAGGTACGGGACAGTTTTCAACTTGAAGTTCGCTCTGCAGGTTGCGCCAGCAGCTGCAGCACGCGCGCCACGTCAAACCCGCTCAGGACGCGGTGGTCATAACTGGCTCCCAGAATCGCCGCTGCCCCGTCAGCCCGCTCAGGTGCGGCATGCGCGACCATCAGGGAAGTGAATGGCGCAAGAACCGGTACATGCCGGTTGACAGCCCAGCGCGCCATGCTTGAAAAGCCGACGGTCGCCCCCTGTGATTCGTCAGGCCGGAGTTTTTTTGCAATGGCGTGGCGTTGCACTTCACCCAGCGCATCGACAAACCGTCTTTCATCCATGCCATCGGCCTGCTGAACCACGGTCAGATAGAGTGTTTCCTCCACCTGAACCGTAAAACCGACATTCACCTGGTTGTAATGGTATCTCTGGTCTCCGATGATCGTACTGTTGATTCTCTGCATGTCCCGGGCGATCTCGACCAGCCGGTATGCCATGAGGGGCAGCAACGGGCTGAGCATGAACTTGTGACGATCGGCAAATGCAGCCGCATATTCTTCCCAGGGCCGGGTGTCGTAGGCCATCTCCAGATAGGCGCTGACGGCGTGGTCACGGTGCCACGTGACCGTCGACACCATACCCTGTTCCCCGGCGTTCAGTGGCTGCAGACGCCCTGGCGTGGCGGGCATCTGTACACCGTGTTGCCGCCGATCCGGTGCCGGCACCACACCAGCCACCGCCATTGCCCCCTTCCGATCTGCGATAAAAGACTCGACGTCACCTGCGGTCAGACGCTCACCCTGATGCGGAATGTCCGCAGCGTTGAGATTGTATTGTTCCAGCAGTGCTCGCGCCTTTGCGGTAGGCTTAGAAGCACTTGTCTTGCCGGCACGCTTTTCATCCGCTTTGTCGCTGTCCGGCTCCGGAACCACATCGTCGGGGCTGTCCCCGATCCACATCATCACGGAGCCCACTCTTGCCTTGCCATCGACGTCACACAGAATTTTCAGAACATAGCCATCGTGTTCCGCCTCGACCGGTATTACGGCCTTGTCGGTTTCCACTTCCGCGATCACATCGCCGGTCTTGACCGGCTTTCCTTCCATGACGGCGATGTCGACGACCTGAACGAACTCATCGTTGATGTTCACACACGGCACATATACTGGATGTGGCATAGTCCTGGATTCTCTAATTGAACAGCTCAAGTATCTCGTTCATCACTCGTTCTTCCGACGGCAGTATCTGACTTTCCAGACTGCGTGCGGACGAGAGGGGTACAGGTGGAGTGCCGATGCGGATGGCATGGCCGTTGAAACCCGCTTCCAGCAGGCTCGCCAGTATCTCGGCACTGACGCCAAAATCATCGTGAGCTTCTTCCACGACAGCCACTCGCGAATGATCCTTTATGTGCATCACCAGGCTGCCTTTTGGCAGGGGTGAAAGCAACGAGAGCACGGCAATCCCGACCTGGAGTTCTTCCTCTTCCGCGAGGCGCCTTGCCACATTCTCGACGAGAGGCAGCATGCCGCCATAGGTCACAATCAGCACATCCGGATCGTCGCAACGGTTTACCAAAGTGGGAAACAGGTGTGCAGCCAGATCATCCGCACCGGGTTCGAGCGGTTCGTATCCGCCGGGTTCCTGTTTTACCGCATACAGCAGCTTGTGCTCAAGAAACACGACCGGGTAGTGCCACTCGTTTGCGGCATTGATCAGCAGCCGCCCCATATCATGCCGGTGACTGCCCGTGACGACCGTCAGGCCGGGTACCGTTGTGAAAAGATTCTCGGGGCTCTGACTGTGGGTGGGCCCGTAACCACGCCCCCCGCCGCTGGGTGCGCGGATCACCATCGGTACCTGCATATCCTCGAACACACCGGGGAACTTGACGGCATGGTTGTACAACTGGTCCATGCACAATGTCAGGAAATCGGCAAACATGACCTCCACGACCGGATGATAACCGGCGATGGACAGGCCGATCGCCGTACCGGTGATGCCCGCCTCGCTGATCGGGGTGGAAATCACCCTGCCGGGAAAACCGGAAGACAGACCAGCGGTCACCTTGAATGCTCCTCCGTAAGGATCGTGGAGATCCTCACCCAGTACGATCGTTCGCTTCGAGGTGTCCAGCAGATATTGCAGCGCACTGTTCAGATGCTCTCGGACATTCCCGTCAGGTGGTGAACGGTAGGAGTTACTACGGGTCGTGCTGGATAGTGCATGCCTGTTCCGGAAGATATGCCTCGGCGGCTGGGTGAAGCGGGACTTGGGGGAAGCTGTTGCCTCGATCTCGACTTCGTGGATGAACGCCTGGTTGCGTTCCTCTATGGCCGCTCTTGCCGTTTCCGTGAGGCGACTGCCAAGCGCGGCAAGCGGGTCACGCCGTCCGATAGCTAGCTTCTCTTCTTCCGGCCGCAAATCATCCCCCTTGCTGTGCGGGCCCATGCGTTTCGTGTCCACGACGAGGAAACCCGGTCTGCGGTTGCGCCGGACTTCCTCGACAATCAGCGCCACCTGCTCGAACAGCCGGGGATCGGCATCATCTAGCCTCCAGGTCGGAAGCCCGAATGCCGCGCCCCGGGCTTCGATCGTGCCACCGATGGTATCGCTGGTGTATGTGGTCTGGGCGATACCATTGTTCTCGACGACTACCAGCAGCGGAATTTCCCAGATCGAGGTAAGGTTCAGGCTTTCATATAACAGCCCCTGCCCAAGGGTTCCATCACCGACCATGACCGCAACCAGGCTTTCAGAACTGTCTAGCTTCCGGGCAAGTCCCAGGCCAACCCCGATGGCCGACATCCCGCCCTGGACTCCGTTGCTATGGAAATGCTTATATGCCAGATGCTGGCTGCCGCCATGTCCACCACAGATACCGGCCTCCCTCCCCATTACCTCTGCAACCAGGCCGGTGAACTCACCGGAGTAGGTCAGGAAATGTCCATGATTGCGATGATTGGACAACACGGCATCATCCGGATGGGGCAAGGCCCGCACCACCGCCATCTGGCATAACTCCTGGCCGATACAGGTATGCGTGGTACCGGACACCAGCCCCCGGGCGAACTGCTTGAGAATAAGTTGTTCAGTACGCCGAATCAGGTCGGCATACGCATACAGTCCTTCCGGCTCCAGACCGATCACAGGCCTGCCGGACTCGCCGACTTCAAAACCGGGAATCTTGTTCACGTATTTGCCTCTCAAGGCGAATCGGGATGAAACCTATGCCATACATGACGATCAGTCTTGTCTACGTCCCGGAACACGACGCTGTGGAACCTTATATTTTAAGGTACCATCCGGTTACGGCAACAGCAAAGTAACCGCTTGTTGCGCCGGCGACCAGCAGCCGGCACAACGGCAAGGGGCCGGTACCCGCAATCCACGGCATGTTGCAGATGACAGAGCCGAGCGTTCTCCATAGAGTATGTCGTCCGCTTGCCGATCATTGTGAGGAATACTTGCATCGATACTATATATGGTCAGGACGTGTGATTGGCCCACTCCACCTTTGCACAGCCTGGACCGTCAGGGGACGGTTCGATGTTCCGTGGCTGCTCCGTGATGTTTAAAAATCTAGTTCATAACCGGCCTGCGCCATTGCCTCGCCGCAGATACTCTTGAACACCGCTTTTTTCTGCTCTGTCCATTCTCGGCTCGGCGATGAGCGTTCGGAAAGCACCTTCCTGACATCGATTCCCTCGATGGTGTTGAGATCATTCAGTGGATGAACGTGGTGCGTCATGGCAAAAGCAGCCGGTTCCTGACAGTAATCGACCCCGATATGTTCAAAGACTCTCCTGAAAACACGTTCGGGATCCTCGACGAACTCTTCATGGCGAACAACCACTGCCTGCGGAAGATCAAACAGGTATCGAAATCGCATGATGCTCTCACCCCAGTTGCGGCAATGCTCTTCAAAAGGGAGATGCTTGAACTCCGGGAACTTGCCGCGCGAATGCACAACGTTGATACCGTTTCGCAGTATCCAGATAAATCTGGTATCCGGGTACAGCCTCATAAGACCCTGCGCCACTCTCTCTGACGGAAAGGTCTTGGTGCACCAGTAGCGTTTTGTAACGGGATTCAGTTCTCCCGCCAGCATGGATTTAATAACTTGCTTGAGTCCATAGTGCCGGCCCATGGCGCTCTCCAGCGCAAGCCGACGAAGGGCCTGATACAGATAATCAGAGGAGACTCTCAATGTTCTCCTGTAGTAATCCTTTTCCACATCTGAACAGAATTCCAGTTGATATACCATCCCTCCAATGTCGGTAATAAATGGATCCTCACTGGGGGTGACGAGTATCCGGGGATGCTTCCCCACCGCCTTCAACAGGGCAATGGTGCCGGACCGACCACCGCCTACGACGAATAATGGTCGATTGATGAAAGGAGCACTCGCCAATTTTCCCAGCCACTCAAGCATGGTCATTTCGCTCTTATCATTCGGGGTAACGGGCAGATCGCATCCACCTGGAAAGAAACATTATACCTTGGGGGCTGCAATCATCAGTAGAACCGGGATCGGTATCCGATAGCGCATTCGGAAACCGCAAGTCGGTAAGTTTATACGAATTCCGGGCTGAACCGGAGTTGACTGCAGCATACTATAGGATTCTGCATGATCACCAGAATTTATCTTTGTTACCTAGGAGGCTGTCGGACTTGGGACTGATCTACTGCGCCGGTGGGAGAGCGCCCCATTTTCCCGATCCTTTTCGTAAATAGCTACGCTATTCTCCTCAAACGATCGAAAAAATGGCCTCACCCTCCCACCTTGCTCGCTACGATCGCCCAAGTCCGACAGCCTCCTAGGATAACTGATCTTAATTTAATGCTTTTGTATATATTTATCAAACCCTAAGTCAACACTGTCACTGACTTCCCTGACGGGGTTGCTGCTTTTTGCCTGTTGTCAGAGAAGCCGTTTTCAGCCCTTGGGTCTGCTCGATCAGGCCAATGATTTCACACGAAAAATCGTGTAACACATTGTTGCCCGGATTTCCCGGCCCTGATGTGGATTCAACCTCCAGAAAACCACCATCCACATTCACTATGGCCTTGTAGCCGCAATTTGAAACAGCATTGGCTGTAAGCAACTGATAGTGAGCCTTTGCAATATAGATTACCCCGTATTCCCCCGAGAGAATAGTCATACCCTGAAATGGCACCGCATCGAAAGCCGGACCCGCAATCACGCCCGGCAACGTCTGCATCACGTCCATGTGCAACGTCAGCTTATAGATGTTTATAACGGTATTTTCCGGAATATGCATCACCAAAGGGACCTTTGCCTGCTATGAGTTGACCTTACTGTTGCGGAAGATTTCGGAATGAACGACGAAATGTGCCTTTATAACTGGGGCTGCATGTTGTCTGCCAGGTGATTCTGAAGTTCACTCAGGGTGAATTCATGAAATCAGCCCCCTCCCCCTTCGGGAGCACCCTGCAGTGCATAAAAGGCCGGGATGATGGAATATAAAGCAATATATGCTCGAATTCATTATCCCCACACCCTAATCCTCTCCCGGCGGAGGGTGCTGTAAAAGCCATTACCAGCCATTTTGGAATTTTCAGCACAGAAGGCTGTTACCTGTGCGGGTTGATGGCATTGTTGGAAGTCTTGATGCTCAGCGGTACCGGTGCGCGTGGTACCTTGTAGCCCAGCGAGAAAGGTTTCTCAACAAATATGAACAGTAGTGAAGACGGCACAAGGGTGAAAAGGAACGACACTGGCAGCACTGCCCAGAACAACCAGCTGTTCGATCCTTGCGGGGGATGCAAGATTGGCAATACAAGAAAAAAGAATTTCAACGCAAGGCTGTGAATCAGGTAATACGAGTAACTCATATTTCCCAGCCATCTCATTGGTGAATATGAAAACACCCTGTTTGCAAGTCCGGCCGAGGCAAAACAGTCCAGGCAAAAGATAAAGAAAAGACAATAAAGCATGGCATACTTCCACCATCCGATGGCATTAAAGGCATTCAGCAGGACCACTGAAGCAATCGCCAGGGTGATGGCGGGCAGGCCAACTGGCGGGACATTTGTTACTTTTTTGTTCTCAATAATTTCAAACAACACAATGCCTGATACAAACATCAATAGCCGGATATGGCCACCGTAAACAGCGAAATAAGAGAACAGTATGACTGATGCGGCCAAAAACAGGGTTACCCGCATTCCCCACTTCCATGATCGCAGGCCAAGGACACTGATCAGGAGTGGAATCAGCAAATAAAAGAAAAATTCATAACTCAGGGACCATGCGACTGTAATGATTGCCTCGATATCGAATATTCCCGGCAGGAGCAGGAAATTTTGCAGTACGTATACAAACCTGTCCGGGCCGTCGTGAATTTTTGACTCTGTAGGGAATATAACAGACAGTGCTAGGTAGATTGCGAATACGACGGTAAATGTCGGGTAAATACGCTGTATTCTTCTAACAAGATAGCGGCCAAAAGCTTTTTTCTTCCTGATAAGCATCCCGTATATCAGGTAGCCGCTTAAGACAAAAAACAGGTCCACACCAATATTTCCGATACTGCGTATTTGCTCTGCAATGACGTGGGTCGTTGTCGACTCCTTTATCCAGGGATCAACAAGTGTTGTGTAGTGCACCAGGAACACAAGAAATACCGCGAAGCCGCGTATGCCTTCCATGGAAACTATCGCTTTGTGCGTAGTGTGCGATATTTCAAAGGTATTTCTGATCCAGCTCATGACTTGGCCAATCCAATCAACATGTGTGCCTGTCTGGAGACATAGAGGTGCCGGGGAGTATAGGAAGCATAACCCATGTATTTCGGAAGAATCCACCCTGGGACCGGCCGTCACATCGAACTCCCTGTCCCCGTAATCCCCGCGCTCCGGCCATGACCGGCCGCTCACGACCGTTCTCCACCGGATTCCACCGGCCTTTCCCCCTTCACAACGGCGGCCAAAATTGCTCCTGGCAATTTTGTGCAGGCTGAATACCTTACAGCCCCAATGGGGTCCTGCGGCAATGCGGTACGACTGCATGGATGCAGAAGGTAGAGCTCCAAAAGTAGGCACCTGCAGGCAACGCATGAAGCGGTTGCCGAGCTGATGGAACTGCCCGGCACACCCTCCAGGCCGGTCTCACCCACCGACTCCAGCGCCCGGTCACTGTTGTCCATGTCGCGCACCAGCAATCCCTGGCTCTCCAGGTAACGTCCGCTCCGTTCACTGATGACGTGCACCCGATGTTCCCGCTCGGCCCGGTCAGACGCCTTCACCCACTGGATGCGCGGCTGACCGTGTACGTCGTGTCCACCGGTATACACACCGTCGAGCAGCAGCACAGGAATGTGGATATTGAGATAGAGCGCACTGCCAAAGCGTTGGATGAGCCTCACCGCACCGGTCCGGGCACTCCGGTGAGTTTGCCCGGCCTTCCTTAGCTGACGGGTGGCCAGTGTCCGGCCCTTGACGCCGGGCGGGTCGCGAACAGAAATCGCAAGGCATACGGAAAGCTCAACACCCACTGCCGGACCGGAGCCTCGGGCAGGTTGTCATCGAACAGAAGGGCCGCGCTCTTGGTATTTATTTCTGTATTGCTCTACCTCCTGATCATCATACTGAGTAACTTAGATCGCATGAATGCAATCAAATATGTGAGTTGTGATATGATCTTGAATTCACGCACATAGTGTTGCTTAGAAGCAGTTAAATAGAGCCCCGTGAATATGACTGATACAAGCAAAAGAAATTATCGTACCCTTCCTAACCGAGACAAACATAGTGCCTGCATGTCCAGGTTATATAAGATTTCAGTACTTATACGTGGAATTATGCCAAGTGCGTGGCAGCGTTAATTCAGATGATGAGTACATTAATCCGTCGGCAATTCTGGTCAAGATGTTACTGTGTCAGCGCCGCTGGTTTGAATGAGGTGGTGATGGGAATTCACATCCATACGAAATAGGAGTGTGTATGGAATGAAGAGGATTACATCGTACTGGATTTTTATAACCGAGTTGCTCGCAGTACACTCCTCTTCTAGGAGGCTGTCGGACTTGGGACTGATCTACTGCGCCGGTGGGAGAGCGCCCCATTTTACCGATCCTTTTCGTCAAATCGCTACGGCTATTCTCCTCAAACGATCGAAATATTGGCCTCACCCTCCCACATTGCTCGCTACGATCGCCCATGTCCGACAGCCTCCTAGGACATTTATTGGAATCACCTGCGGACCAGCTAGCACCTCATTGTTGCACTTCAAAGCTGAACGGTATGTTTCTTCCACGCGTTTGCAAAATTAGAAAGCATGTCGATAAAAAGTCTGAATGAATCCAGTTTGAGAACACCTTTCCCCGGTATTTTTATTGCGACTGGAGAAGCCTGCAAGCCTTATGAGCACTTCAAGGATATAGAGCTGATTTTAAGGCGATATTACAATTTTCCTTTGAAGCCATATTGTAAAGTCAGTATCAATAAAATGCTTGTTGCGTATGGTATTACGAGCCAACCTTCTGAGCACAATTATTATAGTGCGGAAGATGGCATATCAATAATATTCGACGGTTATCTTTCTGATTACGTTGGTTCCAATCGGCGCGTCGTTAGTATTGGTTCATTCGCGCAAACAATCGGAAAGTTGTACCGTTATTACGGCTTGTCGTTTTTGAATAGTCTTAGAGGTTCTTACATTTGCTTGATCTCTGATCAGGTGAAAGAAGAAGCATATCTGTTCAGTGATCGTCAGGGTTCTCGCCCGATGTTTATTCGGGAAATTGCCAAGGATTCCGCATGTTACGCCCCGCAAGTTAAGTTTCTTGCTTCCCTGGAACCACGCTTGGCTAGTTTGAATTCTTCTGCTGTTGGGCAGTTTCTTATTAGAGGCTGCTTTTATGGGAATGATACTTTGTATGAAGGCATCCGCAAATTCCCACAGGGAACCCTCACCACCTTCACCAGGGGACAGGCAAGCCCTAAACAGTATTGGTCGTTCCTGTTCAAAGAAAGTCATGAGACATCACATGAAAGCGAACTAATTGACGAATTTGATCAACTTGCTTCCACGGCAACACGACGCTTATTGAGTGTTACTCGCAGTCCTGTTCTTCTTCTCAGCGGCGGACTGGACTCACGCCTGATGCTTGCTTACCTTCTCAAAGAGGGCGCGACCCAAATTCAGTCCTTGTCATATATGGTCCATAATACTGATGGTGATGATCATATAGTTGCGAAACAATTGTCCGATTATTGTGGGCTTAGACACGAAACATATGAAATCCATGAAAATGACTACAAGTCACTCGCACAAAAAGAGGTACTGGCCGTCGATGGAAGAGTACATGTGCTGGATTCACCATCCAACCGGTGGGAATACATCGGTGAATATTATGATTGTATCTTTATAGGGGATGAATGTTTTGGCTGGGGAAGAACCACTAGTTCCATTTCTGATGCACTGGACGTTCTTGGATGGTTCAATCTCGATAAAACCCACCGCATTGCAGATTGGTTAAAACCGGGAGTACGCCGTTCAATTTTCTCGAAAATCGAATTGACGCAAAATTATCTAGTTTCACAGTCATGCGAAACAGACCCCAACAATATCAAAGATCATCTCTATTACACGGAAAGAATGGGGAATATGTTGAATGGTTATGGGTCACGCCGACTATGGTTGATAGAACAGGCGCGACCATTTTTAGATGAAGACCTCATTGAGTTCATAACCAAACTCCCTATCCATCAACGCGAGAACAAATCACTAGCCTGGAAATTGATTGAGGCAAAGTTTGCTGACTTGCACTCCATTCCTTACTCAAAGCGTGACTCGGTCCCCTGGTGGCCCCCTCAATTTGTTCGAATTACTGAGAAAAACGAAGCGCTCTACGATTTCATCGTATCCAACCTTACAGAAAGGCTTAACCCTCAATTGGGAGATTTACTCAATCAGAAAAGACTCGCGGAAACCATTCCATTATTGTTTCAAAATCGCCACATTCCACCGTTACGTCGCGACTGGTGGGTCCGTTTACCTGGATTGTGGCGTTTCTCTCAGGATCGTTACGATAAAGTAGGGGCTGTTCGCAGCGCATTGCGATTACTTGGACTTAGTTTATATCTGAATGACTAGGGTCTGCCGACATTCAGACCAGCCAAATGGAAGCGGCCGAACGAGCGATGAACGATGAGGAACGGCTGATGATCTTCTCGTCACGGATTGCATTCCGACGAAACTGTTTGAGGCGACAGGAGAAACGTTCGATCAGATTACGATTTTGTGTATTGACGTGTATCGAAAGCACGTGCTTTCCGCGGTTTCTCGCGCGAAGTAATCACCGCACAGGCACCGCTTTGTGAAATGATTTCGATCAACGGGTGCTAGACATCCAATCCAAGACGCCGGCATATGTTGCGCGATAGCGCTGGATAGACTACGCGCTCGTTCAGCATGGCTAGGACATTACGGCGCATCGCGACGATTTCAACCTCGCCCATACGGGTAATGCGATCCATGGCGGCTGGCCATCCACCCTTAGACACTGCGATGCAGTTCATGCCGTCCGCAAGACCGAGATCGTAGAGGTCAAGTTCATCAGCGTTGATCACCGGGATGCTGCCGCGCAGCAGTGCCTCCACTGGACGATGGGTGACTAGCGAATAGCCGGGAGGCGACAGGGTGAAGTCCGAGTTTGCCAACGTATTGAGAAATTCCACCGGGCTAAGCGCCGCAGGCCGTGCATCCGAGTAAACGTGCCACACCATGTGCTTCTGTTCGTTGTCCCCGGGGAATGTGTTGAAAAAATAGGCATCAATGCTGTCAAGAATTTGCCCGCGACGAGCCGGGTCCCTGCTACCCACGAAGTTTGCCCGTATCGGGCGACGGGAATCGCTCTTCCAATCCTGGGCATGTATTGCCCGGAACAATGCTTCGTCATGCAGAAATTTGGAATGAGCGTCGAAACCGACTACCTGTCGCAACTTGAAGGATCCAAAGAGGTCAACCGGGTAGTACCCATCTTTGTAGACAACACACTTCACCTTGCTGCACCAGCGCCCGTACCAGCACAATTCACTCCATTGAAGCTTGAATGCCTGTCGATAGGTTCGCCTGCGGTCGCCTGATGAAATGGCAGTAATCCTAGTCGTCCTGGAGGCTAATCTATCGAGCACATGCCGATAACCCAGCAAGCGTCGATTACACTGCACAATGAGCTGATCGAACTGTTCAGGTGGTTCCACTGTGTCACCTGCAACCACGCTAACGCCGGGAATAGCGGCGATGCGCTGCGGCATGCCCCAAACTGCCCTATTGTGTCGTTCTGTATCTGCGACCCACACTTGGACCTGATGATCGTTAAATGCCAGAGCCTTTGCGATGGTGTACGTTAGGGAATCACCCCAGAGGACAAGCAAGCAAATTTTCATAATGCGAGGATCTTGACGGACAGATTCTGATGCAGGGTCATTCTACATTCACATATTTTACAATGCCCAGAAGCCACTGTTATGTTGTCTGCCTTATGTGCCACAGGTATTTGTTCCCTCCTCGGCGGGATATAGCCAGCCTTCCGGGCTTCATGCTTTCCGGTCCACGCCTCGTCGAAAAGGTCGACGACGCGGTATTCATATTCGAAACGCGGCGTCAGTTCGCCTACCTGGTCTTCGTATTCCTGGATCTCCAGTTCGGACCACAGACCCACGTTGCGATTGCGCAGGAAGGCATAATGTCTGCTCGCACTCAGGTCGTAATAGTCCTCTTGGGCAACCTGGTCATGATGGCCCAAGAAACGGCTCAGCCCTGTGTACATTACATTGCCTGAATCTTCGATGCACATGATGCTATAGCTGCTATCGGGGAGCGATTTCAAGAATGCCATTGCAGTATGCACCCTCACCGCCCGATCCTCAGTACCGGATTGCATCCGAAATCCGTATTACCATGTGCATATCGCAGCAGCGGAATCCGGTAATTTCACAAATAATCGATCTCCGGGGAAGCCAACTAAGACTCTTTGTTACCGATGACATACAGCCTATCGGCTGCCACATCTTTACGTTCGAGTTGCCTGTTTACAGCAGCCTTACTGAATTATTTCATGCCGTACACCTGGAATACATCCTTTTCATGATCAATCGCAAACGTTGTAATCATTATCACAGGCGATTCTTTCAAGGCCGTGAGTTTCGATACACCGACGCCTTGCGACTTCAATGGCGTTTATAAAGGGGTGCGTCCATTCCAGTAATGGCGGGTGTACTTTCATAATTATCTGCCATCTCTGCCCCAAATCCAGCCGCGCGCAGGAACAGTCAGTGGTACATTGTTCGAGACAGGCAGATCCTCAGCGGTCATCCATGAGTAATTAAAATTTGTAACCACTTCTAATTCAAGTTGCAAATCAGTGGTTGTGCTATTGACCACCAGCACCTCGCGTTGACTTGAGTTGCCGAGGTTTGCTGTTCGAAGTCGTTTGTCTTTGGGTGAAGGACAAGGTGAATAATGCGCTTTCTTGATCGCTTCTGGATCAGCACCAAGCAGCGATGGCGGCAAACCTAAGCCCGTGTCTTCAACGCACAGGATTGCTTCGGCCAAGTAGCGGCGGTAACTTGGCGTTTTGTTCATGGTATATAATTGATACAGCGCATCGATATAGACTACTAAGGCATAATGTCGTGGTTTTGATTCAGCGCAATATTGTAGAAAACTGGTATCTGAAACTGCCATTACTGCATCGTTAATGATGCCGGCAAGATTTTCTTCGGGGAAACGGCGCCAAAATCTTGCCAGGTCCATGATATTAACGGGAAAGTAACTGACGCCCCAATGTGGCGGCGCAAGATGCCGTTCGATAAAACCAGATGGCATAACGAAACGAGGGAACATCCGCTTTATAAGATGCAAGTTTGGGATAAGATATTTCCACGTTAAGCGCTTTATTGCTCGCTTCATGATAGGCAGGTTTTTAGCTTCAGGTGTTGGCAGCAGAGTTAAGCCAATGGCCATGTACAAAAGGCGATAGAACTGTTCGGCTGGTCGAAGTGCCAGCAATTTTCGTGTTGCAAGACGCGCGGAATGAACAAACTCAGCATATTGATCATCCCCCGTGGCTTCCTGATACCGATCTAAAGTGACGACGCTGTCCACGTGCGTATTTAAAATCATTTTATTAGTAATTGACTTGCCAAGTACACGACTTGGTGTCCAGGGGCCACCAGTTTGTTCCCAACATGCATTCATTCCCTCAATGCTGTCCTCCAGAGAATCATGCAAGAACCACAATCCAAGTTTAGTCTTGTCAGTGCGCTTAGAAATAAAGGATGCCGCAAGTTCCAGGGTTTTTTGTACGACAGCGTCATGGCCTTCTTCTATCGCTGCTTCCAATAGAAGCATGGCACCGTTATGGAATCGATAATGAGATTCCATCAAGTCAGTCCATTCGCCATGATACCACCCGCCGTTCTGAGCTTGCCGAGCGATAACGGAGAATAAAAGTTGTCGCTTTAACAAGCTATACAGCTTCTTGTGAGTAGCGATTTCAAGACCATTAAATGTGACATATAGTCCTAATGCATCCAGCTCAGAACAAATCTTCCATTTACGGGGCCATATGAAGCGATTCACATAGACATGGCCATTTACAAGATACAAATACACATCTGCTGGACATTGATAAACGGTTTGAGAGTTCCATAAGTAGATTGGCTGTTTTTCCAGAACCAGCGGGTTTTCCAATTCAGCCTGTATACCGGATTTTTCGGAAGAAAAACGCCAAAAAGTCAAATCAAGATACAAATCTCCTGGAATTCTGATCTCGACGACAATGTATTGAGGGGCCCCCACGAACCCGACAATATCAGCAGATTTTTCGGAAAGTATACGGCCATGTGAATCAAATGTGCGCAGTATCGGAGGCTGTGGAATCCAATATGAATAAGACGTGGTCTCGACGGGTTTGGCCATCCAGCCTCCGGAAGGGCAAAGAACAGGTTGGTACCCTCCCTGGACTACAAAACGTACGGTTCGCTCTTGGCCCGGCTGTAGACGTACAAAACAGCACGACGCATCTGTTAAATCCGGAAATCTATCCAAAAGAATAGTAGCTTTCCCAAATAAATCCCAGCGTATTCTCTCAAACCGATCAGATTCCAATACTTGCTGAAATTCAGTCACTTCTGGAGGCTCAGATAGCTGTCGTAAATCGTATGTCTGATACACAACGATATCTTCATTCGTTTTCATGAAATTCATTCCGGAAGCAGATTCTTCCGCAGATAGATACATTTTGCGTATGTTCATTGATTTCGGTAAGAGCGTACACTACAGAATGCAGCAGGATAGTGTTTGACAAGCTGAAATCTGTTATCTTCAGGGTTGTCGGTACCAGCTGATTGTTGGATTGCATGCCATGTAAGCAACTAATCCGTGTTGAAGGTCCGCAACAATTTCATCTTCGAGCCTCCTCCTGTCGCCACGGTCATACAGATCGGGGTCCTGGCCGGACGGTAACCCTCTACGTTTCCTCTAATCCCGAACAAGCAAATTTTCGTATACCGCTTCCGCATAAGCAGTGTAACCCGGTGTAAGTGGATGATCATCAGAGGAGTACATATACACGGCGCTTGCATTGATTAGCTTGCGTGAAACATAGGGGCCGGCATCGACATATTTTACTGACAGCTTGTCCAGCACCGCGGAAAACCGATCGAGAAGAATCATTTCATTCGCCACAAGCTTGTAATAGCTGTCATGCAGTTGCCCCCCCTTGTACTGTAAATAATTAAGATAGGCGCGCACCTTGGATGGGATAAATACAACGCTGAACTGTATATTGTTTGCATCGCATTTCCTTTTCGCCTCCTCCAGGATATACCTCGTTACATCATAACCTAGAGAAATTCTTTTGCGGCTAAGGTCCATGAACTTGATACCGGAAAGTCCTTCGCCGTCACCAGTTTTTATGAGAGTAGGATTACTTTCATCCTCCACGGTAAGCACCTCCCCATCTATCCCAACGTTGAATCGTTCAGAGGCCAGTTTCCACACATATGAAACCAGTGAACCAATCGCCGTAGTTTCCCTTAAAACATCGGTGAAATCTTTTTCCGGTGGTTTATAGGGTGCGTGCGGCTTACCCGATTCATAGCATGCGCCGGTGTCAAAACCATGCTCCTTCGCCCACGTCTGCCAATAAGGCAGCTTGATTATAGTCTTGCACACGTCATTCAGGTCGTTAGGCAGATACAGGGCAAGAATCACGTACTTGGGCCTCAGCTTGATAGCCTCGTCGATCAGATAATAATAGTGAAGACTGCCATAACCGCCCATGCCGAAGTTATATACCGTCATATGAGACATTTTTGCAAGCTGTTGAGGCCATGAATTTCCTGAATTAACGTTGAAGCCATAGGTATGAGAGTCCCCAAGAGTGACGATATCGGCCTTGTCCGGGGCGACAGGATTCCTGAATCCATTTTCATCCGCATCTTCCAGCGATGAGCTTAATCTGTAAATCAAATACGGATCTTGTACCCTGTTAGCTCCTTGCGAGTAGATAGGAAATGACGTAAACAGGCGCAAGCCAACCTCTACTACAAGTAGACTGAACACCAATAGAGCCGCGGACAAGAACAGGTTTCTAACATTCATAAGTAGAGGTACTCTCCCAGGCGTATGCTCACCCACCTCGGCAAGGCTCGCCGGCTACTTGCCTGAGTCCTTGTCCAGCGTATGGATCGTCACGCATATCTTACTATACCACCCTGGATGATTCTCCTGGTTTTACCACTGGAACTCCAGGATAAGGCGTTGTGGTATTTAATGGTTTTGCAGAGTGCATAGTCGCGAACCGCGCATAGAAGTAGTTGTGCAAGTATGTCTCAATCCATGCACGGGTCACGCCGAGGTCCAGATTAAACGGCCTATGCGCAGAATTTTCGAAATCGCCCGAAATTTGGGATCAAAGTCTTACGCCACACGAGCCGTTATTGTTCCAACAGTCTGCTGGATGTCTCAAACCGCAGGCCGGCCGCTTCGCTTTGGTGCAGGCATTATATCAGACGACGTCAATGCACCTGCCCAGCTCGATACCGATCACGATATCGACGATGATGGCGTGCCCGACCAGCAGGATAACCACAATCAGCTTGTTGCTTGTTGATACCCTGAAAAGCCTGGAATTTGGCAGCGAAGCAATAAACAGATGCACACTCAGCAGGAAAAACAGTGGCGAGCTGGAGAGCGCGATTTGCCTGGCTGAAGCATTCACGACCTGCAGGACGCCTTCCCGTAGCAGAGCCCCCATGAAAATCGGGTTAATGTGCAGGTTGTCCGCGCTGTAGATCATGCCGTCCACATAGACGTATAACGTCAACAGGAAGGCGGGGGCCGCGATCAATGCCGGATATTCCCTGTTTCTGCCGGACAGGATCATCTATAAGGAAACCGCGGAGAAACCACCGAGTGTGGCCAGCACGAGAAAATGCAGCCGGTATGATCATGTTACATAAAGGGATATGCCGTCCGACAGAACTGACCGGTTCAGGTCAGCAAGGTAGTTGGCATAGAGGCAGGCAAACCAGACTTATGAACGATGGAACACATGCGTCATTTCTGAAATTGCGGTACACCCTGCGGAACCATTCCCGGGGATCTGGCCACTGACAGCTGCTCCTGAACAAGCACCTTGCAAATCACCATCACTGCAATAAGAGTGTAATACAAATCAAAATAGGCAAGCCCGAGGAATGCACCTCCTGATGCATATCCAACCAGACTGACCTGTAACATGCTTGCCAGATCGGCGGCCCACTTTGTTTCCTGGCTGTGTTTGACCATTCGTTTGATACGACTGCCGGTATTCCAGGTGAACCAGGCCAGCAAAAGGTATATGGCAAGACCAATAAAACCGTGTTCGCCCAGGATTTCAAAATAAATGCTGTGCGCATCCGGCACCATATTGGGGTTCGGCGCATAGAGCATATAAACATGCTCCCGGAAGGTTTCAAAACCACCCCCGGTCACACGGTCCTTCGCGAGGTTGAATGCCATCCACCAGGCATTGATACGCGCCATCGCCGAATTGTCCTGCTGATAGGTTTCGATGGTCGCCATGCGGTCATACCAGGCCTGAGGCATAATGGCAACCACGGAACCGGCAACGGCAAGGATCAACAGCAGCGTGAACAGCTTGTTACGACTTTTCATCCAGAGAAAGGTGCCCATGGCCAACATCCCCAACAGCGCACCTCGCGACTGGGTTCCTATGGTGGCGATTCCTGTCAGCAACATCGCGATTGTCATCCCCTGGTGCAGCCAGAAATTTCTTGTCTGCAATAACAAATAGCGCATCAGTGGAATAGTCATGATCAATGCAAGGCCCATTTCATTATTGCCACCGATGAATGATCTGGGTGGCCCCTGCACATGGTAGGCCCCACCGGTAACAATCGTAAAAATACCGCCTTTAACACCATAGAATCCGAGAGAGAACACAATCACCCAAACCAGCCAGTCCAGCTTCTGCCTGGTGTCTATGAGCATCAGGGTAACGTAAATCATCAACTGGATCTTCCAGATCTTGTTGTTCCATTGCCCCCATGCCTCGACGGGATAAAAGGCGAAAAAGGTGGTAAACAGCATCCATAGGTTTAATACAAGCAATACTATTGTTTCACGGGTCCAGGGTATTCTTTTGGGCCCCCCGGATATGAACATGGCGAAAAGCGTCACGAGCGCGGTAAGCAGGGCAAACGGCATATCGTAAGCGAATCCCCAAGTCTGGCGATGCGGATTCATCATACCGAGCCAGGTCCATAGATAGATTCCAATATAAGGCCTGGTGAAGACAAACGGCAGAATGCTGAAAAATACGACGGTCAGGACGATATCACGCATACCAGCTATATCCTAAATACCGGACCCACAAGCGGGTTCTGCGCACCGGAACGTCGCAAAAAGTATGTATGAATATGCAGTAAACAACAGCAAGCTCGTTCTCTGTGACTGTTTCTATGATGCCGGGCTGGATGTCTGCCGTAATCGCCAGGTACGGCTATGGACGCCACCCGAACACTACAGCGTGAAATCGCCATACCGGATTCCGCATCCCGGTTATCAATTGGATATCGATAGTCTTCCATGCATATGCCGGTTTATCAGGTGCAACTGGAAACAATCCGGCAGGTGCGGCATGTGCTTCACTCTGCCGCAAACCACCTGACCCTGAGCCCGAGCTGCTGTTCACGCAGCATACCTTCCTCCAGCAACGCCTCTACCCTCCGCTCCGCTCGCAGGCTGCGCTGCCTGACCTGGTACAGGTGACCTTTGCCTTCCTGCGGTACTCCCAGCCTGTCGCCGCGCCCCAGCCGCTGCACGAGTTCGGTATATACATGTGCACTCTCCTTCACGCTACGCCAGAACAGGGTCAGTTCATCGTCACCGGGGCCCACCTCGGGACTGATGTGTGCAATCAGACGACCGGTATCGATACCGGCATCGATGAAATGCAGGGTGCAGCCTATTTTCTCGGGCTCACGGTTGTACAATGCCCAGAATGTGCAGTCAGCCCCTCTGTACTCGGGAGACAACCCACCGTGCAGATTGACCAGAACGGGCCGGTCTCTCTCGAGCAACGCTCCCCGAATAAGTGAAGTGCCGAACACAGTAACGATGTCGGGCTTCAACTCATCGACATGCCTGATTACGTCCGGATGATTGATATGGGGTACCTCGACGAGCAGACCGGGCCTATTCAGCTTCGGCATTTTGTCACTAAAAAAAAATCGCGCCTCCCGATTGCCGTAATAACGCCGGCGGTCCCGCAACCAGCGCCACACCTTGGTGTACAGAATATCAGGCCGCATTTTTTTCAGGAGCTTGCGTGCACTCCACTCGCCACCGGTTTCCTGGACGATGGCAAGCACATCAGCATTCCCGCATAAGGCATTCGCGACGTAAAGGTGCCTCGGAGAACGACCGCAAAATATCATGATTTTTGGTCTACACAAGGTCTTTGGCAATCTCATGTACCGGTGGCGGCACGATGGTGTCTTTCATATTCATCATCAATGCATCGGAAAAAAACTTTGCCGCCCAGTTGGGATATTCAAAACGGGAATAGTCACCCCAGATGGGAAAGGAACCGGCGATACCACCACGTACCGTGGCATCCGGATCCCCCAGCTTCTGGGTGGCCTTGATATAAGCCAGCCCTGCCCGAGCATGACTAAGAAGACCGCTATCACCGGTAATCTGTGCAAGTCGCATCCAGTTAATGCCCATTTGCGCCAATCCAGTAAGGCAGCAATAACCTGCATCCGCCGCCCAGCCATCCTTGTAGGTACCAGCCAGCCAGCCGTCCTCACGCTGTACAGCCGCAAGTGCCTCGGCAGCCCTGAGGGCGGAATCCAGGTAACGGTCCTCACCAAGCAGTTGCCCGGATTCAATAAATCCGCGAATCGCATAGGCAATTGTGTGGGTGTAAGGTGAACGCGACGGCACAAAGGCATTGGTAGTATACCACCCGGATGCGGTTTGATGGATCAGCGCCCAGTCCAGATTGCGTCTCGCGGCCACGACCAACTCCTTGTCACCGGCCAGCAACCCGGTTGCGAGCAAGGCCCAGCTGGTGCGGGTATTGTATACATGCGGGACATCATTGTGCTCGAACCTCCGCCAGCAGCCATCGTCATCCTGCTGCTGCCTGAGCCAGTGGCCGGCCCGCACAGCCGAATGCAGGCATTCTTCCCTCCCCATCCGGATGTAACCGGCAATCATTCCATGCATGATCTGCCCGGTATTGAAGATAACCGGCCTGCTGCCTGCCTCGCCGAAATGTCCGGGGAACGCCCCGTCAAGAAACTGGAGCGATAATTCCCAATCAAGCATTCGTCTGGCACGGTCGACGAGTTCAGGACGTTGCAGAATACCAGCCGCGGCAAGAAACGTTTCGATGATGTAGCCTGTAGTCTCTGGATACGCGGGGAGCCAGCCGTCCTCGAAGCTCCAGCCGGCGGACACCCCGCCCTCGTCATCCATTCCATCCCTGACGTCCTGGGCAAGGCAGAGCCAGTCGATTGCACCCTGCAAATGAACTTCGTCGGACAGATGTTCTCCGCTAGCCCGCATGAACATATCCGCAACGATCAGCCTGGCATGACGCGGTCGCCAGGGACGATAACGAAAAGGCAATGAGGCAAGCTTTACGATATCCATTCTTTCTGATCCACGCTCACTGAGCAGTTAGTCGGCGACCTCAAGGCCGCCTGAAGGCTATCCGGGAGCGGCACCTCGCTGACAACATAGCGATATTTACCGGAAGACTCTGGTGGAATCATATCAACCAGACGAAGATCCACCCGAACATCTCCGCCCAGACGGCTCTGCAGACCATGCTCAATTGCCGCCCGGACGGAGTCCCGCCAGCCTGAGTTCGGCACCACCAGAACCTCGATATCATGTACCGTATGCTGCACTACCTTGAATTCGGCAATACCCTCCACTGCACGCAGAATATAGATGACGGCAAGTGCATGCATAATTACACCGTCCGAGCGCACGATAAAATCCGTCATGCGGCCCATTACCTCGCCGATTACATGCAATCCGCGCCCTGTCCTGCAGGGCTCATCTGAGAGCCGCACCACATCACCGGTTCGATAGCGGATAAATGGCTGTGCAAAAGATTCCAGTGCGGTCATCACCGCCTCGCCGATCTCCCCCGGTGCCACGGGCTGTCCCTGTTCATCCAGGACCTCGAGAATGATGCTCTCGCTCATCAGCAGCAGTTGACCTTGCGGTGTTTCATGGGCCGTGAAGCCGATATCGCGGCTGCCGAATTCGTTGGCCACCGGCACACCGAAGGCGTCCCCGATCAGCTTCCGTTGGTGATCGAACAGCGGCTCGCCGGTCGTGCACACCACCTTCAGGCGGGGCAGGCACAGCCGGATGCCCCGCTCGATGACATGGGCGGCAAGCAGTGCTACCGAGCTGGCATAACCATAGATACACTGCGGCCGGAACGACTGAATAGCCCTGGCATATTCGTCCATCCGCGCGGGTGACATCTCAAAGGCGTTCAGTACCAACTGGTTCAGCAGACGATCGCGCAACGCCTTGACACGGTCTGTCTTGTCCAGCTCCACCGGTGCACCCCACAGGTAGACTTCGGGAACACCGGGTTCCACACCCCACCAGCGCCGCGCACGCATCCGTCCGGCGGCATCCGAGGCCTGGCGTCGGCGACCGTAGTAAAAGATCAGCGGCTGACCGCTGGAACCACCGGTATTGTACTGAAAGGCACCGCCGGGCACGCCAGCCCAGACCATTTGTTCACCATGGGCAACGGCATCCTGTTTGTCCATGGTAGGCAAGCGGCGCAGGTCCGCAAGTGACACCCGCCCTGTGGGGTCAATACCGGCTGCCAGCATCCGCTCCCGGTGCCAGGGGCAATGTTGGTAGGCTGGCCTGAGAAGTTCCGCCAGCTTCCGCTCCTGCAGCGCTTCCAGCGCTTCCAGCGACAGCCATTGGCTCTGCTCCAGTTCCTCCAGGTAGGCAAAGGTCGGGCGCTTCAGCAGACGTTCGTGCAGCGGATACAGCAGACGTCGGGCAAGGACAGGGGAGATCATTTCAGGCAGACCACCCGGACACAGATGGCACATACCATGGCTTTGCTGTCACCAGGAGATGACAGCCTTTTCCTGTTGATGTCAGCTTGCATCCTGCTGCTCGGAATTATCACCCGCTGTACTCGCCGACACCGAGTTGTAAACAGCAAAGAGCTGCCCGCGCACCCTGGGCCAGGTATAGTCATGGATCTCTTCCTGTCCGGCCTTCGCCAGACGCTCCCTGAGGGCCGGATCTCTGAGGAGAGAAATCACCGCCTCCGCCATGGCCTGGTCATCCCCGGGCGGGACCAGCAGTGCGGATTTTTCATGGCTGACCAGGTATGGCACACCGCCTACATCGGTGGTGACCACCGCTACCCCGCAGGCCATGGCCTCAAGGATGGATATCGGCATATTATCCGCCAGGCTCGGGTTTATCATGACATCAGCGGACCGATAGAGCCCGGCGATCCTGTCATTATCAAGGCGGCCGGTGAAGGTAACCGCTCCACCAACTCCAAGCTCTTCGGCCTGCGCCAGCAGTCTTTCCCGCTCGGGACCGGAGCCGCACACTGTCAATGTTGCTCCGGGATCAGCCTCATAAATGCGTCTGAAGGCACGCAATGCTGTACCGATATCATAAATAGGTTCCAGGTTGCGAGTAATCAGCAAATGCGGGCCAGCAGAGCGATGTTGCGCGCGCGCAGCCGAGGATGTGAAACGCTGGATATCCACTATGTTCCTGACGATATGGACGTCGATTCCCCGGCTACGGAATACCCCGGCAAGGAAACCGGAGGGAACGACAACTGCGGCAACACGCTCAAGGCTCGGCCGCACCCAGCGGAAGGATTTCCGGAAAAACGCATCCGCTTCCCCGCCCCGGTAGTTTACAACCACCGGGGTATGCCGCAGCCAGCCGACCCAGATGGCCGGGACCGCGAACAGGTGCCAGGACCAACCAGAATTGGCCATCACGTGCAACAGGTCTGCCCGGCCGGCGGATCGCCACAGCCGCCATAGATAAGGGAGCAGGCGGAACACCGCCCTGACACCGCGCAACTTCTCCACCCAGGCTGGTTTGTAGGGGGCATTTGTCTGTACCAGTTCGACATCCAGACCCTCTGAAACCAGCAAGCGAGCCAGTTGCCGAGTCTGATTTGCCATACCGCCGGGAGGGGGTGGCAAGGGACCCACCAGACCGATATGCATCTCAGGCATGTCCGAGCGCGGCAGCATAGACATTCCGGTACCTGGCCACGCTGGCCGCCCAGGTCCGCTCCCTTTCCACGAAGCGGCGACCGGCATCACGTTGCGACTGCCAGCTGGCACGCTTATCCAGCATGCTCAGCACCGCCCGTTGCAGATCATCCATGCTGCCGGCACGAAACAGTTGACCGGTTTCACCATCCCGTATCAGTTCGCGGTGCCCACCGACATCCGAAGCCAGCACCAAGCGCCCCTGGGCCATCGCCTCCAGCGGCTTCAGCGGCGTAACCAGGTCCGTCAACCGAATCGACAGCCGCGGGTAGACAAGGATATCAACCAGATTGTAGTAATCCTGCACCTCATCGTGGGGCACACGGCCGGTGAAGATGACTCTGTCCTGCAGGCCGGAAGCAACGGTTATCGCCTTCAATCGCTGTTCTTCCGGTCCACCCCCAACGAGCAGCAGGCAGGTACCCGGGGCAACTGCCAGAATACCTGGCATGGCCCGCAACAGGAAAGCGAGGCCTTCATAGGCATAAAAGGAACCGATAAAGCCCAGTACCGTCCTGCCCTCGATACCTAGCTGCCGTTGCCTGACCGGATCCGGCTGGCCGCCTATCGAGAACCGCTCAATATCCACGGCATTAGGGATGACAGTGACCCTTTGCCCTGGGATGCCACGCGCCACAATGTCGCCTCGCAAACCTTCGCAGATCGTTGTCACCGCAGCGGCCCGTTTCAGGACATGAGTTTCCAGAGCACGGGTCAATTGATAGCGCAGACCGCCCTCGCGGCTGGTCCCGTGGTCAGCTGCGGCGTCCTCCCAGAAGGCACGCACCTCGTAGACAAACGGGATCCCGAAGCGCCTTGAAACACGAAGTGCCGCGAGCCCGTTCAGCGCCGGTGAATGGGCATGCAGCAGGTCCGGCTGCGCTTCGGGAATCACCTCGGCAAGCCGACATTCCAGCCGGGAGACCACCGCCAGCTGGTTGAGGACAGGCAAGTGGCTCATGCCTCCGAAGGATGGTTGGGTCCGATAGAAGACCAGGTCCCCCACCTGTTCGACCGGTGCTGCTGTCTTGCCTTGTTTGCTGCTGGTCAGCTGATAGGTCTTCCATCCCATCCTGCGTTGCTGTTCAAGGATCGCCCGGGTGCGGAAGGTATAACCGCTGTGCAGCGGAATGGAATGATCAAGGATATGCAGCACCCGCATTGCCGTCAGCCTGTTATTGCTTTTCCTGCTTGCGCAGGAAGGCCTCGAACATCAACAGTGTCCAGATCGGATCACTGAAATTCCTGCGCCCGGACTGGTGCTGCTCCACAATTTCTCTCAGGAAGCCACTGTCGAAAATTGCGCTGTCCAGCATGCGGGGTCCGAGCAGTGACTCTCTGACCCGCCCCCGCAACGGGCCACGAAACCAGCTGGCCAGCGGCACTGCAAAGCCCATCTTTGGCCGGTAAAGGATCTCCTTTGGCAGGCGCGACTCAAGGGATCTTTTGAACAGGTATTTGCCTTCCCGCCCGCGCAACTTTAGGTTCGGCGCCAGACCTGACATCCATTCGACCAGTTCGTGATCCAGTATGGGCACCCGCACTTCGAGTCCATGGGCCATACTGGCACGATCCACCTTGGTCAGAATATCGCCCACCAGGTAGGTCTTCAGGTCCAGGTACTGGATCCGTGACAGCGGGTGTTCGGGGGCGTGTACAGCATGTTCACGAAACACATCGGCCGCCTGATGACCCTGCAGACCACGCCGGAAAGTGTCACTGAACAGCTTTGAACGAATCGTATCACCCAGGATCGATACACTATGGAAATAGCCCTCGACATCATCTCTTGCCAGCGCCTCGAAGGTCGACTTGGCACGAAATATCCTAGGCGCCCAGTCCGCCTTCGGATACAAGCGACCAAGTGCACCGAACAGTGGACGTCTCAGCGAAAGCGGCAGAAGGGAGCGCATATGCTGCTCGTACAGGTGCCAGCGGTAACGGCGGTAGCCGGCAAGGTTTTCATCGCCGCCGTCACCAGACAGAGCAACGGTTACCCGCTTGCGTGCCAGTTCGCAAACCCGGTAGGTTGGCATGGCCGAGCTGTCGGCAAAGGGCTCGTCATAGAGATCGACAAGCTTCTCAACCAGGTCAAAATCATCCGGATTGACCTCACCCACCTGGTGATTCGTGCGATACCGGTCCGCCACCATCGACGCGTAATGGCTTTCATTGTATGCAGGGTCGCCGAAGGAGATGGAACAGGTATTGACCGGTTCGCTGTTCAGACCGGCCATCATGGCGACAACGGCACTGGAGTCCACACCCCCGGAGAGAAACGCACCCAGTGGCACATCGGCAATCATGCGAATCCTGACCGCTTCCTCCAGCCTCGCCAACAATTGTTCACATGCCTCCACCTCATCGCTAACCCCGTTGGATCTGAAATCCACATCCCAGTATTGCCGTGTCCGGAGCGAGGTATCGCCTTGCCGGATTTTCAGGGTATGGCCGGGGGAGAGCTTGAAGACATCCTTATAGATGGTCCGTGGCTCCGGGACATAGCCCAGCGCAAAATAATCTTCCACCGAACGCGGGTCTGTTTTTCCTTTAAAGCCGCCATGAGCGAGCAGGGATTTGAGTTCCGATCCGAACAGCAGACGCCCGTCACTCAACAGTGCGTAGTGCAGCGGTTTGATACCCAGGCGGTCACGGGCCAGAAATAGGGTACGGCGGTTGCGGTCCCAGATGGCAAAGGCAAACATACCCCTGAAACGGGTAACGCAATCTTCACCCCACTCTTCCCAGGCGTGCACGATAACCTCGGTGTCGCAGTGTGTTCTGAATTGGTGTCCGGCTGCAAGCAAATCCCTGGTCAGGTCGGGAAAATTGTAGATCTCACCGTTGAATACCACCACGACTGACCCATCTTCATTGAACAATGGCTGATGGCCATTGGAGAGGTCGATGATGGACAGGCGGCGGTGGGCCAGCCCCACACCCGGCTCAATATGAATCCCGGCATCGTCCGGGCCACGGTGGAACTGGCTCTGGTTCATACGCTCAATCAAGGATTGCTCGATAGAGCGGGCCTCGCGGGTATCAAAGATGCCGGTAATTCCACACATGATTTTCAAGGCAGGGCACGGAGGAGTGCGCTGTGATTCTCTGTTGTCATTTCACAACCGGATCCGGCACAATGCACGGGATGCAGATCAAGCGTTTCATGCTGTAAAAATAGTACTCACATGCAATGAGAATGCGTCATATGCGCAATTCAGTGCCGGTCGGCAATCAACCGGATTGACTTTCCGGGCAACTTTAGCAGATTGTCATAAAATTCCAGATAGTTGTTCACCATCGAATCAATGCTGAACAGTGCCTCGCATCGCCTGCGCGCTGCATCACCATGTTCCCGGCGCAATGCCGGATCATCGATATAGCGGCGTATGGCCGCAGCCAGCACGGCTGGGTCCCCCTGCTGTACGAGGAACCCCGTCCTGCCGTGCTCTACCAGCTCTGCGTTGCCACCGACATCGGTCGCCACCACCGGCAGACTGCTTGCCATGGCCTCAAGTATGGTATTAGAAATCCCCTCGGCCAGTGACGGGAGCACAAAGATGTCCATATTCTGCAAGAGTTCCGGGATATTGTCGCGCGCCCCCGGCAACCAGGCAATATCATCCAAACCTGCCTGTCCAAGCAAATGTATTGCAGGTTCGCGCAGCGACCCGTCACCGATCATCATCAGTCTGAGGCTTACGGACCCTTCAGGGCACTGACCGGTAAGCTGGATGAAGGCACGCACGAGATTGAGTTGATCCTTTACCGGTTCCATACGCCCTACGGTACCAATAATTATCTCGTCCTTGCCGGCAAAGCGTTCGGGCAAAGCCGGCCTTTCCCGGTATAAGGCGGGCCTGAACCTGTCAATGTCGACACCGTTGGATATGACGATTATTTTTCGAGGCGGGATACGGACCTTTTCCAGCAGATACTGCCGCAAGTCCTGTGACAGTACGATGTACCGGTCTGTCATGAGCGAAAACAGACGCCGCAGTAATGCATACTTTCGATTGGTTCCATCGATATCATGAACATCGCGTCCGTGTTCAGCATGGACACGATGAGGCACACCCGCCAGCAACGCAGGCAACTGCGCTTCCAGCGCGGAAAGGTTGCGGGTATGGACTATATCCGGCTTTAGGGTGCGAAACAGCTTCCACAGATCTAAATAGACCCCGAAATCCTTTCCGGGATGCTTGTGCAGGTCATAAACCTCTACATCCGGACGCAGGATTCTGCTTCTGAAGTCTGTGTGATCCGTCATGCAGACAATGGCATGACGGCAAAACTCCCGAGGCATCTTGTTGACAAGATTGATGAGGCCGTTTTCCAGCCCTCCGACCGCCAGCCTGAATATGACGTGCACAATCAGCGGCGGCATATCGCCTTCCAGGTGTTTGTCATGCATACCTTGTCATCTCGGAATATTCCGTACTCATCCTTCCGTGATCAGCGACAGATTTCCGCCCTTCTGGAAAGCCCGCCGCATGTCTCCTCAAGCCCGGCCTCGTGATCAGTCTGGACAATCAGTATTTGCCCTGATTTCTGGCAGCGCCTACAGGCAGGCCGACGAGTAGCAACACTTCACCGCGCATCGGAATCACAAATATACTGTTTCAGCCATTTCTGCTGGATGGTATAGATTTGCCTTGTTATGTCGTGTACCGACATATTTTCTGCATTGTCCTCCACGATGTTTGATGCATTGAATCTTAGTGCATCATTTGAGAATGACGTGTCCAGAACCTCGCTGTACATTTTGAATACTCCGTCCCGATGGAATCCATCGGCACCAAAATACCAGTTTGCAAGGAAAAATGTCGTTCGCTGCTCCAACCCGGCATCCCATAGATCAAGGCCTTGCTCGATTGACTGGTCTCTATTGAAACCAATCAAATCGAGCACTGTCGGGGAAATATCGATATGAGATGTCAGCGTGTCGATATAGAGTGGTTGTTTGAATGCCGCTTTTGAAAACAGCAGCAGAGGTACATGAAAGGAATACTCATCCAGGATTCCCGCTTTGAAGTGCGAATCCTCGCGCGCGGTCCGGATGCCATGATCACCGGTGACCAATATTAATGTTTTATCCAGCCTGCCCGCCTTCTCAACAATATCAACAAGTTGCCCGACCCATTCATCCTGTTTGGCAGCTATATGTTTTCCATATTCAGCGACCGATACGTAATCGGGGCGATCGGGCCAGGGGGCATGTCCGATTTGCGGCAGAAACACGGCAACGTAACGCTGGTCTGATGCCAACCAGCCGGATATATCTGCCTTCATGGCATTCAGCGCCTGGACATCCATTCCCTTCCCCTGGTTCTTTTCCGACTGCGCAAAATAGATCTTGCTGAAGCCCTGATTCTGATGAAGGGTATGATCAAGGGGTACAACATCATTATATGGAAGGTACAAGGATGTCACATAACCGGAATCTGCCAGCTTCGACAGAAACCCGGGGATCGGCCTGGACAATTTGACGTTACCCGACCGCATGCAGGATGAATAGTAATTCCGCGGTGGATAGATACTGTTGAAAAGCGAAAACAGGGCCTCCGAAGTTGCCGGGAACGTGGAGTAGTGATTCAGGCCTATCAGGCTGTTAGTGGCAAGTCTGCGGAGGACGGGGAACGAATCCAGATCGTCCCGCAGATCCATAAAGTGACTGGACCCGGTTTCCAGCACGAAGACAATTACATCATTGTTATTGGCAAGTCCGAAATATTTCCCGCCATCTCCTGTGGAGTGTGTATTTGTAAGCCTGGCAAACGAATTCTGCAACGCATCTCCACTGAAGTCCCTGCTCGCGCTCTCATAATCCCATCGAGACTCAAACAGGGAAATGACCGCCAGATAAATGAAGTTCGAGTTGATTGGTGCATCTTTCATGCGCGATGTCTGGCCAATGGCAGATATTATCAGGGCAACGAGCAACACGACGCCTGTGGCCAGACCGGCCAGCCTGGACAGCACTGCATAACGAGCGAAGAATCTCACGCCGGAATACAAAACTATCATCGACACCACCAGCGCAATAAACTTTGCTATGCTGTTGTTGTCGATATACATACTGATATAAGATGGGTTTTGCCAGACGAAAGCCGCAGCATCGACTGCACTGGTCCAGGTCAGAAACCTGCCAACCGTTCCCCAGCTGTGCAGATTTGCATACAAAAGCACTAGAACCGCCAGCGAAATGACAGCAGCACTCCTCAGTATCCATCTGCCATTCAGGTAACAGTAGTAGCCAATCGAAACAAGAAACAGCGGTATGATAAAAAAATTGAACAGGACGTCGCTCTTGTAGAAATACAGGTAGTCACTCAACCCCGGATTGTCCACCTGCGAATTCACGAAAAGCAGCTGTGAATACCTGACTGCGATCTCATAATATTTCATATACAGTGCAAATACCGCCACGGGAAACCACCCGAGGCAATATAACGCCGCTACTGAGAGCCTGTTAACCCTGTTTATTTCCATTGTCCTGTTCACCGCCGAGAGTGGACCAGCCGACCTCGGTTGAACTGTTGCAGACCTGCAGGTGCCGGCATTGTGCAGACTGCTAAGACATGGCAAGCTGCTGCGTTTTGCACGGCGTCAGTAAACGGAGGCATCAGGCCGCATGCAACCCGATTTGCGCTGACGGCAATCACCGGAAAGTCAGGTAACCATCGGAATGAAAGCACTACCGCAACACAATTCGGATAAATGCCCTCTATAGGCATACCCTGCAAGCTACCACACAGGCAACTTTCCCACTCTGTAGCCATTGTCACGCTCGCTCACCGGGCAACCTGCCTTTCACTTCGTACATGACCTGTGTTGCAAACTCACGCTCTTCTCCCGACAAAACATCAGTACCGTTTTCAAATTGTATTATGATTATCGCTCCGTTCGTACGGTGCCTTATCAGCGCATCGACAAGCGATGCAAACTTAACCTTTACTGGTTCGACTATGTTCCGCCCATTGATATCATAACCAAATATCACTATTGATTTTCCTGATGGTCCGTTGAGCTTTGTCATATTCATCAGGATTGGTGACGGCGATGAGTCGAGTTCGATAATACCGGCGCCGGCGTGCAACCAGTTGTATCGATAATCTATCAATTCCTCATCCTGATTCTGGGAATGAAAATAACCTACGTAGACCCTCGCAATCTCTCTGCCGTTGTCCTTCGTATATTTCATGATCAGTTCATTATGCGCCACACCACTGTAAAACGGGCGATTCAGCTTTTCGATGGGTTCACCGTGAAAGCCGGCGATACTTAACGGAAAGTCTGAAAATCCCCTATCCAGGTAGACGGGCTCCGATTTCCATGTATGGAGGTAAGTGGATGTGGCCAGCAGAATCACCATAGCGGCAAAAAGACCCATGGATTGACGGATGCGCCGGGCACTGTTGGCGGGGCCAGCAGATCCGGCATGCAGGTGCTGGTGAAGCCTTGCGCCCTCCCCTCGAGAAATGGCTATTGCCACAGTAAATGTCAACAAAATACCGATAAGGAATATAAATGGCAGTTCATAAATGCCGTACGGTCCGTGGATAACCTCTTTCGCAGAACTGTAATTCCAGATTGCGATCAAGATGACCCTGATCCAGTTCATCACGATGCCCAGGGCAACCGCCAGAAATATTATAAAAACCCTTTTCCACAAGCTCGTGAGAACTGTATAGGCTATTGGTATGCCCAGTGCGATAGACGAGACAAGCTGATTGAGCCCGCTGCACGCATCTGCCACCTCCAGCGTCGTATGTGGCAGGTACAGAAAGGCGCCCTCCCTGTAAATCGCGTAACCGGCACCCTGCAGCACGTTAGCTGTAACAGTCGCCGAAATCAGCTTGAGGGGCGCACGAAGCTGCTCAAACAGGTGGGAAGGCAGTGATGTCATCAAAATCAGATAGACCAGCGGCCAGAAAAGTCTCCGCACATAATTGCTGCCAAACAACAGCAGCACTGCTGCAAAAATATTTACGAGAAGGGATAACTCTCTGAGGCTCTGCGTACCACTGACCGTTCCGGCAACCAGTATCGCGCACCCCAGCATAAGCAGGGCCGAACCCATGGGCAGGCTGGGATTTCTCCCCAGTTGCCGGATTGAATCCTTCTGGTCCCACAACATGTACAAAAATGCCACGAAGACCAGAAACTGCCAGTTCTGCTCCTTAACCCAGTAGTGCCATAACCAGACAAAAGTCTCCGCGTAGGCATAGGCAAAAAGCACGGCGATAATACAATACAGGATGCCCTGCATGCCAAAGGTGAATTTTCCATGAGAATTCTTCATTGATGTCTCTGGGCGATGTATGGGAGCGGGTTCAGATCAGGCTATCCGGCAGCAGAGGCAAGGGTAACCCCGTTATCCGGGGACCCGTTCCCCTCAAACAGATCCTGCAGCCCCTCAAGGTTCCTTTCCCAGTCATATCTCTGACAAATCCATTGCCGTGACCTCGCGACATCCGGAGAGTCTGTTGACAGCAGGAACCGCACACACAAATCCGCGAACCGGTCTTTGTCGTCAGCCGACCGGACTGCAACCCCTTCATCTATTGCTATTCCCGCAAGTGCAACACTTGTGGCAATAACAGGCCTGGCCATTGCCATGGCCTCCAGGATCTTGTTCTGCACACCACGCGCAATATTCAGGGGTGCGACCGCTACGCGTGCATGTGCAAGATAGGGCCGGATATCCGCAACCGCCCCTGTCACCAGAACCCCTGGCAACGAGCCCAGATGTATAACCTCGCGGTCGGGACGCGCGCCGACAATCGCAAATCTTGCCGTCGGAACAACCCGTCGCACCTGCGGAAAAACCTCCAAGGCGAACCATCGCACAGCATCAACATTCGCCCAGTAGTCCATGGCGCCTGTAAAAACCAGCACCTCATCATCATCTGCATATGGATTTGCATAGCTGCGGTCCGGCTTAAAGTACTGGTGGTCCACACCATTATCAAGATAGCCAATGCGGTCCGTCGCATCCGGTGCCAACCGCTTCAGTAACATGGCCTCTTCCTCAGATACCAGAATACTGGCATCGAACCTGCGCGCCACGTCCCGCTCAAACCTTGCCAGCAGTTTCCCTTCCCGGCGATACAGCCAGCTGAATGGCCAGGGCTTTTGTTGTGAATACTGCCGCCATTTTTCCGAATCAACGTCGACGAAATCGATAACACGTCGCATGTTGCACGAACCCCTGTCCAGCACATACTGCGCCATGGGAGAGGAATACATGAACACCCGAAGCACCTTGTTTCGGTGTATCACGGTGTCGATCCAGCGCTGCATCCGCCGGTCATGGTAATAGGGAAGACTCAGTGCCGTCCCGTGCAGCAGACCTCTCAGGCTTTTGAGCCTGGCAAGCATCGGAGACAGGGGCAACAGGCAGGTGGATGCACACATGGACTCAACATCTCGGACGTACTTCATATCGTTCGGATCATCGACAAACGCAGCCAGATGAATACGGTAATGGTGCGCCAGGTGCCTGACGATATGGAAAGAGCGTATCTTGTCACCCTTATTGGGTGGATACGGGATACGGTGAGCAAGAAACAGCAGTTCTTTCATCAACTTATCCCAGGTTGCGTGCGATCAGCGGGCCGATCATCCGGGTAACCGCCAGAGGCATACGTTTCCAGGCGTTGATAAACAAACGGTATTTCGGGTTCACGGGGCTGATATCCGGCATCTTCCGGGACTTGACCAGGTGGTATTCGTAATGCAACTGGACGGGTTCGAACCCCCAGTTCTTCTTGAAACTCCATGAGCCTGTTCCCTGTTTACTGCGTCCATAGTCAAAGATGCGCAGGCCCCTCTCGCAACTCTGACGCATCAGTTCCCAATACATGAAATCATTGCCCTTCATTTCACGAGCCAGCGGCGTCCCCCCGCCGTAGTAGGGCAGCACCTCGTCACGGAAATAGAAATTCATGACGCTGCTGACCAGAGCGTCGCCACGGGTAACCGTCAGGATGTCGCAACTGTTGCCGAATACATTCTGCAACAATTCGAAATAACCACGGGAGAACACCGGTGTACCCAGGCTGCGCACACTTTGTGAATAGGCTTCATAGAAGTGATCGATCGAATTATCGAACTCGGCCTTCAGGCCGGCCTTAATGCCCTTGCGCACCATCGCCCGTTGCTTGCGCGGTATTGCCTGCAGGTTCTTGTCGGGGTCAGGATCGATCGGCTTGCGGAAAGTCACGTAAAGGTCTTTGGTCGGCCAGCCAGCATGCCTGCTTTCCCGGTTGCGCATTTCCAGGTAATCCACCTTCAGCCTTTCAGCCAGCGAGCAGGCGGCGGATTCAAGCACGGAAAATACATCACTTTCCTGCGTGGCAATCCCCCCATATACGCAAAACGGGGTGGAAATCAGGGCATTGCCGAACAGCCGGCTCCGTATATGACCCAGCGGCAATACGCCGGCAATCCTGCCATTACACTCGGCAAAAAGATAATAGGTACAGTGCCCGAACGCCTGTTCAATGACCTGCTGCCAGCCGGCGCGATGGAAAAACGTGGCCTCGGGACAGGCTTCCACAAATTCATCCCACTGCGCCTGATACTGCGGTGTCAGTGCTTTCACCATGATTCCATGGCTGCTGGCGTTGGTCATGGCATCCCGGTAATGATTCGTGGCCAGGGCCGTCATGGTGTTTCACCGTCAGGCAGAAAAACCTTATCCATCCTGTCCCAGCAGAAGTCGTCAAGCAATCTTTCGATGCGCGCCTGCATGCACCCGAGGTTGAGATAATGACGAAAACGTGTTTTCACGCTGATCCCTGCCTGTCGTGGCTGGCCGGGGTCGATTTCCCAGGGGTGGAAATAGAACACACAGGGCATACCGTCCGACCCATTGACACGCTGCATGGCCCAGCGTGACACCCGGTAAGGCAGCAGGCGGAAATAGCCTCCGCCACCGCAGGGCAGATTGCGGTTGAACAGCGACACCGTCGTGACAGGTATCTCCAGCAAACCGCCTTCCTTGTGCAGGTAGGCAAATCGTGGGGCGTCAGGGATGCCATACAGGTCATGATGGATCGGGTAGACACTCGAGCTGTAGCGATAGCCCGCCTCCTGCAATAGATCGTGCGCCCAGAGCGTCTCGTTGACAATCGAGTAACTGGGCGCTCGATATCCCTTCACGCCACAACCCGCGGTATCTTCGAGTAGTTTCCTTGTCTTGCAGATATCCTGGCTGAATGCCCTTGGCTGTTGCCGGGTTACACGGACATGGGAGTATCCGTGACTGGCTAATTCATGACCGGCGGCGACAATGCGGCGGATCAGCCCGGAATAGCGCTCCGCGATCCAGCCAAGCATGAAGAAGGTTGCCTTGACGTCATGTTTATCGAACAGTTCAAGGATATGATCAGTATTCTGCTCTACCCGGCCCGGCAACTGATCCCAGCTGCTGCGCTTTACCACACCCTCGAAGGCGGATACCTGAAAATAATCCTCCACATCGACTGTCATAGCGTTGACAACGCGGGCCGATGCATTTGCCAACTGGGACACTGGGATGGTCAAACAGCAAACCAGCCAGTCAACCTGCCGCAACCAGCGGGACCTGCTGTAGCAACCAGTCATTCATTATGCACTTGATACGCTCCGCTGCCTTGCCGTCCCACAGCTCGGGAACCAGACCGCTCTTGCCGCCATTGTTCAGAACATCATCCACCACGGCGAGTATCTGCACGCGGTCGTGTCCGACGATGGTATTGGTACCCTGTTCAACAGTAACCGGCCGTTCAGTGCTATCACGCAAGGTTAAACAGGGCACACCGACAACCGTGGCTTCCTCCTGCAGCCCTCCCGAGTCAGTCATGACCAGGCGCGCCGTTGAAACGAGGCCGAGCATTTCCAGGTAACCAATGGGCTGCAGACAGGCAATCCGGTCCGACTCCAGCAATTCATGCAGACCCAGTTCATCCACCCGATTGCGGGTACGCGGATGCATGGGAAACACAACCGGTATTCTTTCGCTGACCATGCGTACAGTATTCAAGATATGCCTCAACATCCGGGGATCATCGACGTTCGAAGGACGATGCAGTGTCAGCATGCAATAACCGCTACTGCCGCGCAGGAACAGCTCGTGCCCGGTTACGGCTGCCAGGGTCTTAGCCGCCGGCACCGATTCTGCAAGACTGTGCTTGAGCGTGTCGATCATGACATTGCCGACAAAATGGATCCGCCGGTCATCAATCCCTTCGCGCAACAGGTTCTCGCACGCGACCGGTTCCGTGGTAAACAGCAAACTGGAGATCTGGTCGGTCAAGACGCGGTTAATCTCCTCAGGCATGGTACGGTCGAAGCTGCGCAATCCTGCTTCGACGTGAATGACCGGGATGTTTTTTTTGGCCGCCACCAGGGCACAGGCGATGGTGGAATTCACGTCACCTACAACCAGAACCGCCTGCGGTGATTCTGCATTCACGACCGGTTCAAACCGCCGCATGATCTCGGCTGTCTGCACGGCATGACTGGCGGATCCCACTTCCAGCTCGATGTCCGGCAGAGGTATCCGCAGTTGCGTAAAAAAGGCGTCATTCATTTCCGCATCGTAATGTTGCCCTGTATGCACTAGGCGTGTATGAATCGGATCTGGGCCTGACCGGAACGCCCTGATGATCGGCGCAATCTTCATGAAATTCGGACGCGCACCGACCACACAGAGAATGGCCCCGGGCATGGTAGAGGGTGTATTAGTCTTGGATGTATTCATATATTACCGATATTGTGAAATACTCTCACCAGGAGGACCTGCCATTATTACGGATATCCATATATCAGCCACCGCAACAACGACCGCGATCAGTTATTCAAGAATACTGCCTGTCAGAATCAAGTACAGTGAATTTACAGGCGGAGCAATACTATCCGGGCTGCTTGTTGGCAACGCCAGGTTCTATTCTTACGTCCAGTAACTCCCGGTCCTTTCCATCTGACAAGGCGAGTAACTTGATCATGTGCTGTATCCGCATACGGTCATTACGCATGGCCTTTTCAAGAAGGTCGATCTTTTTTTCCAGATCCAGTAGCCGACGATCCTCGTTGCTGGGCGTATTATCTGCACGCAATGAATGAACATTGCCGTCATGCAGCGTCTGAGGTATGGCCTCGTCAGCAATAGGCGATGACTTCCTTGCAACATCAACTATTGCATGTATTTCCTGCATTTCATCTTCTATAACTGTATCGATATCCCGCACGCCTATCTCATGCAACTCTTCAATAGACCCATGCAGCAGTACACGATCACACACTTTGTTGATCCGCCGGGGTACACCGGATGTGTAATCGTATATCCTGTCAAACACGTCATCATGGAAGCGCGGGTCACCCTCCCAGCCACAGAGATTCAGCCGGTGCAAAATATATTCCTTAACCTCATCCCTGTTCAACGGCCCAAGATGGAAGGAGGCGATTATTCTCTGGCGTAACTGCTCCATCCCGGCAGACTGCAGCAGCTGACGAAATTCATCCTGGCCGAGCAGGAAGGTCTGCAGTAGCGATTTCTCACCGACCTGGAAATTGGACAGCATGCGAAGCTCCTCCATGGCACCGCGGGACAGGTTTTGCACCTCGTCCACCAGCAGCAGCACGCGTTTGCCTTCTCGAGCCCGGGCCATCAGATACGCCTCGATGTTCCTCAACAGGGTTGACTTCGGGAGACCCTGATGGGCAAGTCCAAGAGCCGCGGCTACCAGGCGCAGCATATCATCCGACTCCAGCCGTGATGCCACCAGCTCGACGGCGATAATTCTTGACTTGTTGATTTTTGACAGGATCAAGCGAGCCAGCATGGTCTTCCCGGTTCCGACTCCACCGGTAATCACAACAAAACCCTCACCCGTTTGCAGTCCATAGCGCAGATAGGCCAGTGCCTTGCTGTGCACCTTGCTCCGAAACAGAAACCGCGGATCAGGACTTAATCGGAAGGGTCTTCCTTTCAGACTGTAGAATTCGTCGTACATGATCTCAAAAATACGCAGTCACACTGGCCTCTATCCGGTTTTCCGTGTAGTCGTTTCCGCCGCCATTGGAATTCTGCTTGGAAAAACGGTATGCAACCGAACCATTGACCTTGTGACTAAGATGCCGCGTTACCCTGGTCTGAACGAACAGGAAAGTATTCCCTCTGTTGCCGCCAGTGCCATTGTCGGTGGTGCGCTGGTACGAACCACTCATGATGCCGTTTGTCCGTGGCGCAAGACGGCGATTGATACTGCCGCTGATACCCTTGGATTCCTCTTCAGCCAAGGAAGTAAGGTATTTGCGCCGCTCATCAAAAATGCTTACCAGCAGCCCGGTTTTACCCGTCTTCATGCCGAACGAACCGGAAGCACGTTTGCGCTCTATCACCTCGTTGGTAAGCGACAGAACCGGCCCGATCGGTATGCTGACGACCAGGTCACCCGGCTGGGGATTGGTGTTGACCTCTCCGGTAATCGGGTCAATTCCCAGAAATATAAAGCCGTCCTGAATAACCTGCTGCTGCTGAGTGGTGGTATCTTCCAGGTAACTCGCATTCCAGGACGTGCGACGTGTGTAGTGGCTGAACGACCCTGACCAGACCTCACCCGGATTCAGGCCGACTTCCCTGTTGCGGTAAGTAACACTCAGGGAGGTGCGCCGGGTCGGATACAGACCCAGCGTCGCGGTTTCCAGGTTATTGCCCTTCTGTGCCTCAAGTGAATAATATCGGCTTGGCTGCAGGAATCCACCGATGGCCCAGTATGAACCGTTCACGATCTGCTCACTGCTCTGAAAGTCATTATTGGCATAGCCTCCGGAGCCGACCAGACTGAAGTATTGGCTGACACGATAACGCAGCCTGCCATCGGCATTTTCGTATCGCGCATCTTGAGCGGTCTCGCGCTGTTCATCGGAATAATTGTAATCGGCGGACCAGGAAAGTGGCCCGAAGTTACGGCCGCTGGCGAGATCGGCATTGAAGCTGTCAATGCTCGAGTCGGAGACGCCACTGTCATACTTGACCTCGCTGTGAGTGTAGCGGAAAAGTCCGTCCGCATAATTGCCAAAATGAGGTACCAGATAGGGGCTCAGGCCATAGGTAAGATAGTCAGAGCGATTCCCGGCATTATTCAGGTTGCCGACTGATATGGTATCGTTGGCACTGATGATGGCCTGCCCCATGGTACTGGTCGCATCGACAAAAAAAAGTTTTTTCGCCAGTTCTGCGGTTGCATTCGCGTTCAGATGGTGGAAAGAACCATTCGCGCCACTCGTGTTGACAAAAATTGAATTCTGCATTTCATAGTCAATGTCGGCCCTGATACGAGCGCCCTCGCCATGAACATTGATCCCGGGTGTAATCTCGGTCACAAGATCACTTTTCTTGTTATCGTTATCAAGGTTGATATTGTCACTGAATGTTTCTCCCATCCTGATATACGGTGTGATGTCCCAGTCACCCGCGTCTGCATGATTCGCGCAGATCAGGAAAGGAACCAGGAGCAGCCTGAGTCTTGCAAACTTTGTGGTTCGAGTCATGGTGTCTGTCAACAATGAAGGATTACTGCGTTATTTCCGTCCGTATGGGTAATACCCATAATAACCCCCATAACCTCCATATCCTTCTTCTCCTGAACCACGAGGGCCCTTATTCAGGACGATACCCACGATCTCGTTGTCCAGGGAATCGACTGCCTCCTTGACGACATGTTGTGGCGTGATGGTCTCCTCGACCACCATAACGATCTGCCCCATCAGTGCTGCAAGGACCCTGGCTTCACTGGTCAGCAACAGCGGCGGGGTATCAAATATAACGATTCTGTCCGGATAACGGCTGGAAAGTTCCAGTGTGAGCTGTCGCATGCGCTCACTGGCAAGCAACTCCGTAGAATGAACATGCCTGCCGCCGGATGGCAGCAACGTCAGCTTAGGGACATCAGTACGCAGCAAAACATCCGGCAATGTGATGCCCTCATCCAGCAACACATCGATCAGCCCCATTTCAGCCGCAACTCCCAGTCGCTTGGTAATATCGGGTTTTGCCACATCGGCATCCACCAGGAGCACTGTTTTGTCCATCTCCGTCGCAATGCTCATCGCCAGGTTGATCGAAGTGAAAGTCTTCCCTTCACCGGCAAGCGCGCTGGTCACCATAATCATGTTCGCATTAGGAACGACGCTCGCGCCCTCGCCCCTGATATTCATGATCAGCGGCCGCTTGATGCGCCTGAATTCCTCGGTGGTCCGATTGACCTGTTTTGATCGGGGATCTACCAGCCCGGCATCCTTCAATTCACTGAGATCCAGTTGAACCACTCTGCCAGAACCGGCGCGTGACGGATCTTCACTCCAGGATTCCTGCTGCACGGAGTTTTCCACCTCAGTTGCATAGTCCCTTGCGTCCGCAGAGTCGGGTTCAAGTGCATCTTCCTCTGGATACCCGGATATATCCGGCAAGTCATCGGCAGAGTCGTCTAACAGATCATCCACCGGCTGCTTGCCGGAATCCTTGCCTGCTTTCTCAAAGGCTTTCTCAAAAATACTCATCAGCCGCGCTCCACGATGGCCTGGCGAACCTCAGCAATATCCAAATCGAAACCGTTAACCGCCATAACTCCGCTATACACCACCAGCAGCCCTATCCCCGCCATGCTGAAAGCCACCAGCGCGCGTCTGTGCTTGCGACTCCATTCCATGTTGTGAATCATCGACACTCCACCAAGCACGGGCCTGCCAAGAACCTCCATGACCGTACGCGGATTATCAAAGGTGGGTCGGAGCATGAACAGCAGCAGAGCCAGCAGAACCCCTGCGACAATGCTCAGCACGAGGACTCCCGTCATCAGCAACGCCCGGTTGGGTTCCGACGGATTGAGTGGTACACGCGGAGGATCGACAACCCGGAACTTCAACTGGTCACCGCTGAGTTCGGCCTGTTCAGAAATGTTGGCTGCCTCGCGACGTGCAAGGAGTGTCTGGTAATTCTGCTGGTTTACTGCGTAGTCGCGGTTAAGTTGCTTGAGCTCTGCCTCTATCTTGGGAATGGTATCAACCATTTCCTGGAGCTCATCGACCCGCTTCTGGTACTCTATTACCCGGGAACGCATGGACGCAACCGTGGCATCCGCCTGGGACAGTTGCATCTTCATCTGCTGATAGAGCGGATTGTCCGCGGGACCCATATCCATTTCATCCATCATGGAGCGCTCTTCTTCGCGTTTTTGTTCCAGTTCTTCAATCAGGTATTTTGTTCCAACAACATCCGGATGTTTATCGGTGTACTTGATCATCAGCTCGTCCAGGTTTTCGTAAAGCCCCTGGATACGCATATCAAGTGCAGAGCCCGTCCCGGGCTGCAGCTCACCAGACATAAGATAGGAATCTTCGTCATTCTCCATTTGCTTCTTGTACTCGTTGCGCTGGTTTACTGCCTCACGCAACGATAACTGTGCCTGCCCCAGGGAGGCCTTTGCAGTCTGCAACTGCCCGTAATAGTCCTCTGTCGACCCCGGCATCATACCCACGTGGGTCCGCTTGAACTCGGCCAGGCGCAATTCCGCTGCCTGGAGTTTAGCTTCGTAGTCATTGATTTGCTGTTCGACGAACTCCTGGGCGCTGTCGGTTTCTTCACGATTTTCACCGAGCGTGCTTTCGACAAAAATAGTCAGCAATGACTGCACCACCCGTTTGGCGAGCTGCCGGTCACTGTTGGAATAGGCGATAGTATAGAGGTCTTGCTCACGGGTACTGGATATCCTGATATCACTGCCCAATTCGTCCAACAGCGCCTCCTTATCGGCCGGCGTCATGGCCACAAGATCGAGATCGGTCATTCGTGTCAGCTTTTCCAGGTTTGGCCGACTGAGCAGGGTACGCGTCACCAACTGCACCCGTTGTGTGGCATCCGTGCCGATCGTCAGCCCCCTCAGCAACGGCTGCAGCATAGACTGGGTATCTACATTTACCCGGGCCTCCGCCGTGTACTTGTCAGGCAGCTGATAGACAACACCCCAGCCGACGATACTGACCAGCCAGGCTACCAACATCATGAACCAGCGATAACGCCAGACGCCTCTTATATAAGTTAATAACTGTTCGTAAAGTTCACGCATTTCAGACAAATATCCCTGCTCTCATCAGAATGGTCCTGCTAAATTGCAGCGCCGCGCCCGGCATGATCGCTGAGCCCCACGATGCCGGCAATACCCTGTCCGTTACCAACGGTTCGCCAGCCACCAGATCGCTCGAGAACCCTGCCAGAAGCGACCAGGCAGTGCTTACTATGAGGCCGTCGGACCCTGGGACTGATCTACTGCGCCGGTGGGGGAGTGCCCCATTTTCCCGATCCTTTTCGTCAAATAGCTACAGCTATTCTCCTCAAACGATCGAAACAATGGCCTCACCCTCCCACCTTGCTCGCTACGATCACCCAAGTCCGACGGCCTCCTAGAACCAGGACTCGGGGATAATCAGGATATCGCCGGGCAGCACATAGGCATTGGCACTGATATCCGCCCCGTTGATGAGATCATCGATACGCACACCGAACTGCTTCCATTCACCATCAACCACCCGCACGATGCTGGCACGATTGCCATCTGCGAACTCCGTCAGGCCGCCGACTGCGATGACGAGATCCAGCAAGGTCATCTGGTCACGATACGGCAGGGCCTGCGGGTTGGCCGCCTGGCCGACCACACGGATTTGCTGGCTGTATGGACCCACAAAACCGGAAACCATGACGGTTACGACGGGATTTTTGACGTAGACCGAGAGTTCCTGCTCCATGTCTCTCGCCAACTGGGTCGGCGTCTTGCCGCTGGCCGGAACATCCTCGATCAGTGGCGTGGTGATCTTCCCATCCGGCCTCACGACGACGCTGCTCGATAACTCCGGGTTCCGCCAGACAAAGATATCGACATTGTCCCCCGCACCAATGAGATAGTCCGGGGTTACCTGGGCAGGTGCCGGTCCTCCTTCTAGCGGTGGATATTTAGTTGTCGCGCATCCGGAGATGGCCGCAACTATCATAAAGATAGAGCCAGCGAAAAGAATGGGCGAGAACGGTTTAATAGCATTCATGTTTGAACCTCTGTGAAAAAGATTTCCGGATGTTTCCCTTTCTCTTTATGTATTACCAGATGAATTTCCGGTCATAGCACAAATTATTCCGAACAGTATACGTCAAATATCAGTCACCTAGCATACAAGATTATAATATCTGTTACGTTAAAGCCACACGTACTAACTCCTTAAATGCCGCATTCACGCTTCTCATTTAACAAAATCCAACCTGTTCTACGCTAAAGATATTTCTCAGATCCGGCCTGCCGCCACAGGCATGCTTGCTCCTGTCTCCGAATTGGCGGGCACGGAGTTCTTCCCGAATGCCCCTTTGGAAACACACCGTCGATTACAATGTGTACGATAGTCACAAATTCGGCTGATACCGGCCATTACTTAACTATCATTCAAGCTCCGGACAGACCGGCATTTTGAATCTAAAGATCGCGGACCATTATAAAAAACAAGGAATTTTAGTGGAATTTTACCGCCCAAAATCAATCCTCCGACTGATCCTGACTGGATTCTCGCTGGTGGCGCTTCCTCTCATTATCGGTCTGGTGTTCGCAACCATCTCGGTAGACCGATTGGTCAGCCAGAGCCAGCACACGCTGCTGCAGAGTGTGCTGGCAACCCAGGGAAGTCAGGTTCTGGTCGAGGCCATCACTGCCATGGAGCGGAATGCGCGCCAATACCAGGTGTTGGGCGATAAAGTTCTGTTTGAGGTCTATGCGGAGAACCACCAGAAATTTGTCGACACCGCGCACACGCTCGAAGCCCTGGAAATTGCCAGAAGTCAGCGCAACCCGCTGAAAAATCTGTATTTTTCAGAGAACGAGGTGCATACCACACTCAGCGCCTATCCTCATGATTCCCCGGAGATTACCGCGGCGCTCTCGAAGTTTACTGAACTTGCCAAAATGGCGCAGCAGATACTGGCCAACAATCGGGACTTGATCAACCGTGGCGTCGAGGACATAAAGCGCAACGCCGGGACGGTGCAGCAGACCTTGGTGCTTCAGGCCATTGCCCTGGTCCCCGCCGCCCTGTTGCTGGCCGTTCTGTTCGCCGTATTGATCACCCGGCTTATCAAGCAAGTCGACCGGGCGATACGCCTGCTTGGCGACGAAAGGCTCAATGAGCCCGTCATTGTCACCGGGCCACGCGACCTGGAACAGTTGGGTGAACGGCTCAATTGGCTGCGCAACCGGCTGCTTGAGGTGGAACAGGAAAAGACCAGGTTTCTGCAACATATATCGCATGAGCTGAAAACACCCCTCACAGCCATCCGTGAATCCGCGGAACTGATGAATGAACAAGTGGTGGGCGTTCTCAACGACCAGCAGCAGGAAATTGTCAGCATCCTGCGGGACAGCAGCCTGCAATTGCAGAAACTGATTGAAGATTTACTCAATTTCAGCATCCTGCGCTCCCGCGCCTCGCAGCTGCACCTCCAGCAGGTGGAATTGAAGGCAATCATCAAGCAGGTGCTTGAGGAGCACAGGGCCACCCTGCTCTCCCGCAAACTGGATCTACGCATCTCCTTGCAGCCCGTCAGCCTGGAAGGTGACGCAGCAAAACTGCGCATACTGGTTGACAACTTGGTTTCCAATGCCATCAAGTATTCACCGGATGGCAGCCCGTTATGGATCCTGCTTTCAAGGCACGGAACCAGCGCCGTATTAGAAGTTGCCGACTCAGGACCAGGCATCCCCGCCGCGGAACGTGAACGGGTCTTCGATGCGTTTTTCCAGGGCACACCAGCCACCCGTGGACATATCCGCGGAACCGGACTTGGCTTGTCCATCGCCCGGGAATATGCTCAGGCACATCGTGGCAACATCACCGTGGTAAACTCCTCCGAAGTTGGCGCACGCCTTCAGGTCGTATTACCACTGAAACAGGATTCTTGAGCACCATGAAACTTGTCTGGCCATTCGTACTGCTGGCGCTGGCACTCACTGCCTGCAGTGAACTCCGGCCCTACGCCAACAGTGGTTACGCACCGGTTGTCTCACGGGAATACGGCACTGATTACTGGCTGGCGGAACTCTACAATACTCGTGGTATGACACCAGAGGAGCTGCAGCAAGCCGTCAGTGTCTGGGAACAGGAGTTCCATGACGACCCGAACATCGGCACTCGAATAAAGCTGGCCTTGCTGCTGACCGTCGGCGATGAGCCGGCACGCGACCGGAAACGTGCCCGGGAACTGCTGGAAGGGCTCGAAGAGACGCCGTTGGAGACCAGTGACCGCGAGCTTGTCGCCATTTTGCAGCAGATTCTTGACGACCAGGAACAGGCCGAAATGGCAATCAGTCTGCTCAAAAATCAGGCCCGGGAACAAAGCGAACGGATCAAGGAACTGGAAGAACAGCAGCAGGCCCTGACAGACATCGAACAGAACATCCAGCAACGGGATATACAGCCGGGCATTGAACAGAATTTCCAGCAACCGGGTACCCCGCCGGACATTGAACAGGATTCCCGGCAACAGGATACCCCACCGGACATGGAACATGGCGACCAATAAATATCACATCCTGCTCGTCGATGATGACCACAGCCTGTTGCGCCTGTTGTCAATGCGACTGACGGCCGCAGGTTATGAAGTTACGGCTGCCGAAAGCGGTGAGCAGGCGCTGGCCCAGCTGCCCTTGTTGCACGCCCACCTCATCATCACCGACCTGCAAATGGACGGCATGGATGGCCTGACCCTGTTCAACCACGTACACAATCGCAACCCGTCACTCCCGGTGATCATCCTGACCGCACACGGCACCATACCGGATGCCGTCGAAGCTACCAGTCGCGGCGTGTTCAGTTATCTGACCAAGCCTTTTGACAGCAAGATCCTGCTGGAACATGTCGCACGTGCGCTCAAGATCAGTGGGGATACGCCCGCCAGGCGCACAGATAACGAAAACTCCGAGTGGCGCAGGGGGATCGTGACCCGCAGTCCGCTGATGGAGAGCCTGCTCACGCAGGCACGCCTGGTTGCCGACAGCGAGGCCAGTGTTCTGATTCAGGGAGAAAGTGGGACCGGCAAGGAGCTCCTGGCACGAGCCATTCACAAGGCCAGCCCGCGAGCATCGGCTGATTTCGTCGCACTGAACTGCAGTGCCATTCCGGAATCCCTCTTCGAATCCGAACTCTTCGGGCACACCAAGGGCTCGTTTACCGGAGCCACCCGCAACCATCAAGGCATGTTCCGTTCCGCCCAAGGCGGCACGCTGTTCCTGGACGAAATCGGTGACATGCCACTAAGCTTCCAGGTGAAACTCCTGCGTGCCCTGCAGGAACGCACTATCCGGCCGGTCGGCTCAACCGAGTCCGTGCCGGTCGACGTGCGCATCATCTCAGCCACACACCAGGATCTGGACCACGCACTGGAGACGAATGCATTCCGGGAAGACCTCTATTACCGTTTGAATGTCGTAACCCTGGAGCTCCCGTCACTGGCGCAGCGCCGTGAAGACATCCCCTTGCTGGCCAACCACTTCCTGCAGGCCATGCCCGACACCGCAAAGAAAGGTGTGACCGGATTTTCCGCCGAGGCCATGGAGGCAATGCTGTCCGCACCGTGGCCGGGTAATGTCAGGCAACTCTACAACGTGGTGGAACAATCGGTGGCGCTGTCGACCACATCGATTATACCGATCAGCCTGGTACAGCGAGCTCTGCGCACTGAGTCCGGCGAGATCCCCGCTTTCGCCGAGGCGCGCAGCGAGTTCGAGCGTGACTACCTTACTCAGGTCCTGCAGATTACCAACGGTAACGTCACAAAGGCCGCACAAATCGCCAAGCGCAACCGCACGGAATTCTACAAACTGTTGCACAAGCACCACTTGGATCCAACCCGGTTCAAGGCCGCCAAGACGTGAAGCGCAGCGAACCGGCTTCCCGGAAGCTTTGCGATCACACTCTGCTACCGCAATCATCCCATTGCCACGCCTGCCGGTCCTAAGCCGGCCGTATGGCAAATACCAGACAATAATCCATTCATCTGGATGCTGCAGGATATAGAGCCCGAGACCGCCGGCAGCATCAGCACAGCCACGCAATAAAGTGAGTAATTTCAGCAACCTGGCATGTAGATGAGGAGGCAGATATTATCCTGTATGATTCTCCACTGGACTACTTTGCTTCATGCGGACCCTGTCGGTTGCATGCGGCCTGATTGATACCATGATATTCCCTGCAGGGAAGAAGCAAGGCATGAACACACTGAGACAACCCAATCCCGTCCGGAACCGCCACATCGCAGTTCTGATCGCCCTCTGCCTGCTGCAATACCAGACCCGTTGCCGTGCTGATTACACCGTCCAGGTCGGTGCTTTCACGGACGAGGCGCGCGCGGCTCATTATGTGCAAGAACTGCAGCAGAAGGGTTTGCCCGCAGCCCCCTACATCAACACCACCGGTACAAGACCCGTGATCCGCGTCCGTATCGGTCCCTATCCGGACTGGGCAACCGCCCGTAAAATGCAGAGATCACTCGAGGCCATGGACATCCCGGGATTCGTCGTCACCAGCCCGTCATCATTGCCAGCGGAAGGCGGTGGCCAGGAATCCGCAGGGGAGGCTGAAGACCAGGAAGAGTTTGGCGCCCCGTCCGACTTTGACGATCTGTTTGGCAATACCACGCATGAGAGTAATACCGGTGGCGATGAAACCGTTGCCGGCAAATACAATATTCGGGGATTTTTCAATTCCAAGGTTGCGTATACCTATCCTTCACCTGAACACGCCTCGATGTTCCGAAACACGCTGGAACTACAGGCCAGTGATCGCATCAACAGCGACATCTCCTGGAAGATCAGCGCCCGTGGCAGTTATGACGCCGTCTTTGATCTGGATGAATTCTATCCCGACCGCGTCGAGGACAATCGGCGTCTCGAAGGCGCATTGCATGAGACCTACCTGGACATCTCAAAGGGTGACTGGGATATGCGCCTGGGCAGACAACACATCATCTGGGGCGAGATGGTTGGTCTCTTTTTTGCTGACGTCGTATCCGCCAAGGATATGCGCCAGTGGGTTGCCGAGGATTTCGACCTGATCCGGATACCTCAATGGGCAGTACGCGCAGAAAATTTCAAGGGAGATTTTCATGCTGAAGCAATCTGGATCCCCTATATGACCTATGACGAGATCGGTGAGCCCGGTGACGATTTCTATCCTCTGGGCACGGAACCACCGCCCGGGGTAGACGAAGTGGTCATCAGAGGTGATGACAAACCATCACAAAAACTATCCAACAGCGGTTATGGCCTGCGACTTTCGATGCTGAAACAAGGCTGGGACCTGTCCGGTTTCTATTACAGCAGCATGGATCCCTCCCCCACTTTCTTCCGGACCATCGAAGCGGGGCAGACCACCACATTGATTTTCGAACCGGGTCACGAAAGAATTCACCAGTTCGGCGGCACCATGGCCAAGGATTTTCGAGATTTTCTCCTGAAAGGCGAGGCAGTCTATACAGCCGATCGCCGTTACGCCGTCGGCAACCTGAACGATGCGGATGGTGTCAAGAAACAAAATACACTCGATTACGTCATCGGGCTGGAACGTACCTCAATGAACGGTACCCTCTTCAATGTTCAATTCTTCCAGCGCTGGTACACGGACCACGATTCGGACAACATCTACGACGAATTCGAAAGTGGCGCCAGCTTTTATACCCGCAAGGACCTGACCGGAAAACTCAAGGGCGAATTGCTGTTGATTTCCAGTCTGAACCGTGAGGATTGGATGTTCCGGCCGAAGTTGGATTGGGAACTGAACGGCAACTGGTTGATTTCCGCCGGAGTCGATATCTTCGGAGGCGACCGCAAGGGACTTATCGGCGGGCGTTTTGACGACAGTGACCGGGTATACGGTAACGTGCGCTATACATTCTGATACTTCTGAGTACCGGAAGAGACCCGGAAAAAATCGGGCTGCATGTTTGCCCGCAATGCCCCCGGCCCTGGCTGATTACGAGCGTGCGTACCTGCAATGTACAGAGATGTGCAAGAGCCGCAGAGACTGGAGGAGGTGAAACCGGATTCCGGTCTCACCCCTACCTGCAGTCGCGACCCCGGCATCCCGGTAAGAAATCCTGGTTACCCCTTCGCGCCAATCAAATCGTATGCTTGGTCGTTCCAACATGCCAGGCGGGGCTATCCCGCATTCTACAATCCCTGCTATGACACGCTGATTAATCGGTCAGCACTTCTCGCAGTCGCCTTGCCGCGCAGGTCCGGCGCAAAATCATCCGGCACTCCACCAAGTGCATCAATAAGCCTGAAAAACTCATAACGCTTGTCATATATATTTGAAAGGAGATCACTAACGCTGGCGATCATGGGCTGCCTTCTGCCGTGGTAATTCACGACTGGACCGATTGGGGTAAATTCGATGCCGGAACGACCCAACAACCTGTTCAAGGACGGTTCCATAACAGCATACCAGTGCGTAATATGTTCCTGAACACTGGCTACAAACAACATAGCAATCAGACCCAGTGAAATATGCGGTAAATACTGGCTAGGATCGTCACGAACCTGGCCTGCCCATCTATCTGACGGATGGTCAAGTCCATCACTACCGACCCTGTTGATAAACTGATTCGAGACCGCAAATCTCGATACTTCGGCAATGCTGGTCCTTGAAAAATTGAAACGGTCAAGAATGGACCGATCAATACTGTCGCCACAATGGTTTTCGATCGGCAGCGGCTTATCCGGATCTGATTGATCGACCAATACCAGCCTGACTACACCGGCAACAAGATTTGAGAATCTGTGTCGCACCAGGGCGTGGAGGGAATGACCATCATATGCATCCATTTCCAGCCCATCCGGAAATTTTCCCGAATCCTCGTAACCACGTTCTTCACAGTAAACAACGTATCTCAGACGATGCGCTTCGTAACGCTGACTGTCATTAACTGCCAGCTCGGCATCGAGGTATCGGTAGAAGTGATCGTGCAGACTCATACCGGAATGAACCGGCATGTTTTCGCATCTTTGCAGATTGCCCATGACCCACCTCGAAAAATAATTTTAGAATATAAGCATGTAATTAAACGACAAAAAATCACATGAACTGAAAGCAAATTACATGCCTTAATTTATATATATTTGAAATAGTTAGTAGAATCAGAGTGCGACTGATAAATGGCGCAGCAAATGCTCAAACATCACCTGCTAATTCGTCGCCATATTGAGACTATTTTATTCCATTATTTTTCTACTCATTGTTTTTATTAGGCTTTTACTGTCTCCATGTAAGGACACTCCTGCATTCAGTGACCAAATTGGTCGGTGCCCCGAAAACATTCACGCTGCGGTCAGTGCGGGCCAATAGCGGCCTTCCTGATAAATGTTTTTAATATCATGCAGATATATACCATAACATGCCATTGCATCCCACTACGCACCCGGTGGTCGGTACAGCATCTCAACACGGTTCCCGCAAGGACGTGTTAACCGGCAGTGGAAGGAAGTAAGCCAGTCAGGTCCCAGAGGTACTCGTCCGTCTCTCTACATGATTACAGCAAATCAAGTACCGCACTAAATTGCCGATTAGCAGGTTGTTAACCCATGCCACCGACCGGCAAAACTCGACTTCCCGAGAAACGGGCCAGCACGGGATCCCAAGTCATAATTATCCCGAACCATGCCAAAACTATGAATACTGCATGCCTCGCACGACATTTTCTGGACTATTTTGAGGTGGTGCCGGCGAACACATCCGAGTTGAAGCAAGAAGTGTATCGGCTAAGACATGACGTCTACTGCAAGGAGTTCAAGTACGAACCAGTAGAAGAGTATCCGAATGGCATGGAAAGCGACAGGTATGACCCATACAGCCTGCACGTTCTCGTAAAGCACAAATCATCCGGCCTGGCCGCCGGCTGCACAAGGATCATACCCGCAGGCTCAAACGACGAGTTCAAGCCGCTCCCGATCGAAAATCTCTACACTGAAATACTCAATATTTATCATCCTGCAAATCGGGCGGTACCCAGACATTCCATCTGTGAAGCTTCCCGACTGTGTGTACACAGCAGTTTTCGGCGCCGTCATGGCGAATCCGCCACCCGCCTCGGCGATGTGCAATCACTACACAGCAGCCAGCTGGAACATCGCACATTCCCACTAATTTCGGTCTCCATTGCACTGTCGACGACAGCCCTTACAGAACTGTCGCAGCGTCCCTACATGTTTGCGATGATGGAGCCTTTTCTACCCCGATTACTCCATCGCATAGGATATAATTTTATCCAGGCTGGTGCAGAACTGGACTACCATGGCAAACGCGCAGGCTATTTTGTCGAAACCGCCTCGGTGCTAAAAAAATTACATCCCGTATACCTCGAACTGTATCAGGCGATACGTGAAGAACTGGTGATACTCAAGAGAACGGCTGCGTAGGCTATTCCCCACTCCGACACTTCGGCAACGCCTGATTTGCTAAGTCACAGGGAACATCGGTGTTTTCATCCTTCACCCCGTCCAGACATAACAAGCATCATGGTGCCGCCACGATATATTGAGGTACAATCGCCCGGCGTCAGCGATACTGTTTGCTGAAGGTCAATCGTCAATCCACGCGATCACAGGCTTGTTGCAACCGAAACCGGACAAAGATGTTCTGTTATGAATGACAGGGTCTTCGACTACTCCACCGCATTTTCACGGAACATCGGTTGGCTAACACCCAAAGAACAAACACTACTGCGTTCAAAGCGTGTGGCTATCGCAGGACTGGGAGGTGTGGGTGGCAGCCATCTGCTCACGCTCACACGGTTGGGTATCGCTACATTCACGATTGCAGATTTCGATACCTTTGACCTCGTAAACTTCAATCGCCAAACAGGCGCCATTATTCCGTCAATTGGTCGAAGGAAAACGGACGTTCTGGTCGAACGGGCAATAGAGATCAACCCGGAGCTGGAATTGAAGGTTTTGCAGGACGGTATCCATGAAGACAACATCAGTGACTTTCTGAGAAACGCGGATATTTACATTGATGGCCTGGACTTTTTCGCGGTTCCTGCCCGCCGCATGGTGTTCAAGGCCTGCGCCGAACTGGAAATACCGGCAATAACCGTAGCCCCGCTGGGCATGGGCGCGGCGCTACTGAACTTCCTGCCCGGTAAAATGACGTTCGAGGAATATTTCCGGCTTGAAGGGCAGAGCGAATCGGAACAGTTGTTGCGTTTCCTCCTTGGGCTATCGCCGGCCATGCTTCAGAATCGCTATCTGGTTGAACCTTCAGCAATTGACCTTGCCAATCATCGCGGCCCTTCAACGGCGATGGGCTGCGAGTTGTGCGCGGGTGTCGCCGGTACAGAGGCGCTCAAGATCCTGCTTGGGCGCGGTGAAGTCATCGCAGCGCCCCGCGGATTGCATTTTGATGCCTACCGCAACCGGCTGGTTCGTACCTGGCGCCCATGGGGGAACAGGCATCCCGCCCAGCGCCTGGGTTTAATGCTGGCACGCAGGCGCTTCGGAAATGAAGTTGCACGCTCAGCCTTACCCATGACCGATACAACAGCACAGGACCGCGCCATACTGGGAATACTGGATTTGGCCAGATGGGCACCAAGCGGCGATAACGCACAACCATGGCACTTCGAAATCCGTGATGATTATCACATGGTTGTTCACGGGAACGACACCCGAGACCACTGCATATATGACCTGAAAGGCCGTGCCAGCCAGATCGCCCTGGGTACACTGCTGGAAACAATCAGCATCGCAGCCAGCCAATACGGTTTGCGCGCGGAAGCCCGGCTGCGCCCCGGACAACCTGAACCTCATCCGAAACTCGATATTGAATTCCTGACCGATCCGGATATCCCAGTTAGCCCCATGCTTCCATACATCACCCTGCGTTCAACCCAACGCCGGCCATTTTCAACCCAAGCCCTTGCAAAAAATGATCGCATCGCGATGGAAACCGCGATCGGCAGTGGATTCCGCATTCTGTGGCTGGTTGATTTCCCGCAACGGCTTCGCATGGCAAAACTGCTGTTCCGGAATGGGCATCTGCGACTAACACTCCCCGAGGCATACCCTACCCACAAGTCGATCATTGACTGGGAACACGACCTGAGTGAAGACCGCATACCCGCCAGGGCAGTCGGACTGGACCCGATGGCACGGCGCTTGATGCACTGGGCTTTGGCCAGCCCGGAACGAGTAAACTTCCTCAACCGCTATGCGGCCGGCACGCTGGTGCCATGCATCGAGCTGGATTTCATACCCGGCATAGCCTGTGCTGCGCATTTTATTGTCTTAGCAGAACGCCCCCCCGAATCACTGGAAGATTATCTGAATGCAGGACGTGCAGTGCAACGACTCTGGCTGACGGCGACCAGTCTGAACCTGCAATTTCAGCCGGAGATGACCCCGCTGATATTCAGTTCTTACATCCGGGACGGGATTGAGTTCACCAACAACGCGGACAGCTACCGGCTGGCACAAAAGCTGGCAGGCCGTCTGGCTGACATCGCCGCACCCGAAAATATTGCAAATGCTGTTTTTATGGGAAGAGTCGGGGCCGGTAGCGCCCCTAAATCCAGGTCCATACGGTTGCCACTGGAAAAATTATTGCTGCAGTCATGAAAGAACGATATTCGTCAACCCGCGTTGTGTAGAACTGACAACCACTCCGGACAGCAACAATCACGATCTACTGGACCAACATACCATCATCCAGCCTGATGATCCTGCCGGCCATCTCCATCACCCGGGGGTCATGCGTGGAAAAGATAAACGTCGTTCCCATATTCTCATTGATCCGCTGCATGAGTTCCAGAATACTTTCGCCGGTCTTATGGTCAAGATTGGCCGTCGGCTCATCGGCCAGGACGATGCTCGGTCTTGTAATCAGCGCGCGGGCAATGGCAACACGCTGGCGCTGCCCGCCACTCAACTGGTTGGGTCTGTGCCTGGCAAACTCATTCACCCCGACCAGTTCCAGATAGTTCGACACCAGTTCACGACGCTTGATCTTGTCCATGGATACGCGAAGCAGCGGGTATTCCACATTCTCGAATGCAGACAATACCGGCAGCAGATTGAACGTCTGGAAGATGAAGCCGATTTTCATGGCACGCAGGTTGGCCAGCTGATCCGGAGTCTGCTGGCTGGTTTTCTGCCCCTCGATATAGAGGTTTCCACTGGTCGGGGTGTCGATACACCCTATCAGATTCAGCAAAGTAGATTTACCGCTGCCGGATGGCCCGGCAAGCGCCAAAAATTCGCCTCTCAAAACTGAGAGTGTGATGTGCTTCAACGCCATCAGGGTCTGCTTGCCAAAGGCGTATTGCTTGGAGACATCCTTGACCCGGACAACAAATTCATCGCCGATTATCATGACTGCCAATCAGATCTCTAAACCAGTGGTTTATGATTCGAGGACACCAGCACTATACACTGCAATCTTTGTTTCCTGGAATCAGGAATGCATGATTATCAGCCCGGCGATAGAATCTTACGCAAGCAACCTTTTTGCCTGCATCTTCTATAGTTTACCCTATGCATTTATGGGACAGTAACGCATTTCAACTCCTCTCTGAATTGATCACTCAATCCGGAGTACCCACCGTAGCGCATACACTTGGTATACTGATCCGGTTAGCCCGCACTGCAGCTGCAACAAACGATAGATGAGGAATCCCGACCGTGAAAAGAAAAGCTGATGATATACCTCATTGCGTCGCCTGCGCGCCAAAACCATGGCGGATCATCACGATTTTGATCCTCCTAGTCGGGTGTGTATTACACGACCAGTCCTCCTTCGTCCATGCGGGGAATAGAGCGGGAAATTCGCCCAAGGAAATCCTGGAAAAGGCCGACCGCATCCGTTTTCCCGCGGAAGGATTCCAGGTGGATGTCAAAATCACCACTACAAGACCCGGCAGCGATCCCGGTGTGAAGGAGTATCAGGTACTCTCCAAGGGCAACGACAGAACCCTGTTGATGACCACTGCACCCGCCATTGACCGCGGCACCCTGCTGCTAATGAGAGATCACGATCTCTGGGTATTCCTGCCCAATATTTCCCAGCCGGTGCGCCTGCCGCTTTCACAACGACTCACCGGTGAAGTGGCCAACGGTGATCTTGCCCGCGCCAACTTCGCGGGTGATTACAAACCTGACCTGTTACGTACAGAAACAATAGACAAGCAGAAATATTTTGTCCTTGAACTGAAGGCCGCGCGCAGAGGTGTGACGTATAACCGCGTTCTGTACTGGATAAACCAGAATAACTTCAGACCTTACAAGGCGGAGTTCTACTCCCTGTCCAACCGCCTGATCAAAACCTGCCTCTACCAGAACTATAAAAAATCCGTTGGCACCAGGAGACCAGCGCAACTTGTCATGATCGATGCACTCAACACGGAAAATCGATCGGTTCTGGATTACAGCAACATGCAGCTACGCAAGTTGCCGGACAAGGTATTCACGAAGGATTACCTGAAAAAGTTGTCGAAGTAATCCATGTCTACGTTGGCAGGCAACCCCGGAACCGGCTGTCATTAGTTAGGGGTTTCTATGGTCCGTGAAACGCCTTGTCTTCAGGTCGAAACGCGGCAAGATCCCGTATGGCACTGGTATGACCTTCACCCGAATACCGAGATTGTTGCGGATTTCATTGGCGACCATGCCTGCGAGTGTCTCCGGGTCGGTATCGCGTACCTCAATCCGTACCTCTATCTCATCGAGCAAGTTCCTGCGGAATATGTCGACAGCGAACTCTCCAACCTCCGGTAGGCGGCGGACGATATTCTCGATCGCACTCGGGAACACATTAATCCCCCGAACGATATAGACGTCGTCGATGCGGCCGGCAACCCCGCCATCCAGGCGCCAGTATGAACGGCCACAATCACAGGGTGTTTTCAGCAGCTTTGCACGATCGCCGGTTCGATATCTGATGACCGGCATGCCTGTCCTGCCAAGGTTGGTCACCACCAGTTCGCCCTCATCCGCCGCCTGGCCCGTAACCGGGTCGATCACTTCAAAGATGAACTCGCCCTCGTTGAGGTGCAGTCCCTTCTGTGATTGACATTCGAATCCCCATGCGCCTACCTCCGTGGCGCCTGCATGGTCGTAACAATGCGCACCCCACGCCACTTCTATGCGTCTCTTGGTACCAGGCAGACTTGCACCCGGTTCACCAGCCTGGATAGTAATGCGGACACTTGAATTCCGGATGTCGAGACCCTGCTCTTCAGCAACTTCGGCAAGGTGCAGGGCGTATGTCGGTGTGCATACCAGTACCGTGATGCCGTGGGTCAGGATTGCATTGATCCGCTGATACGACGACATACCGCCACCAGGGATACTGAGCGCTCCGAGCTGATGCGCGCCTTCGTAGGCACTCCAGAACCCGATAAAGGGACCGAAGGAAAACGCGAAAAATATCCGGTCCTGCGGCATCACCCCCGCTGCCTTGTACACCGTAGCCCAGCATTTTGCCCACCACTTCCAGCTGTCCTCTGTATCAAGCCATCGCAGTGGATCACCAGTGGTGCCGGAAGTCTGGTGAATCCTCGTGTACCTCTCCCTCTCGAAGGTGAGATTGGTACCGTAGGGCGGCGTTGTTTCCTGATCTGCCGACAACTCCTGTTTTATCGTGAAGGGCAGCTGTTGCATATCCTCCAGCGCTCGTATGTCCCTTGCACCTGCCAACCCCGCCTGTATGAACTTGTGCCGGTAAAAGGCATTGGATTCCAGCACCCGCCCCATCAACAACTGGAATTTCTTCAGCTGTATCTCCCGTAAAGCCTCGCGCCCTATCGTTTCGATAAAGTGGTCCAGATAATCGTGTTCTGAGGTGTTCATAATTTCACCCGGCTTGAGGCTGTATATTCAGCTCGACGTTCGAGGCCCTGTTTACTGGCTGTGCAATCAATCCTCAATGGTGTTGTGGTGGCACAACGACGAGCACGGGAAAGTTTTCGCTGAAAAGGACAGCAGGTTTTCCAATAGTGTTAATATTGCCGGTACAACTGATAACAGCGCCCACCGGGACACCGGCCATCCGGCGAGAATAGCGTGTCAGACGTTCCTACCGAACCACACCATCCAGCGCCGGGTATTCATCTACTAACCGTTCAAGAACCATTACCTTCGACCTGTTTCTACAGGCATTCAGTATCCGCAAGCACCCACGATCAGAGTGAATGACAAGCACAGGCGCTGTACACGCCTCTTACAACCATCCTGTAGCACAGCAGGCGCTCTCCAGTCTTCAAGTCAATGACTTTAAATAGCCGTCCATGTGGAAAAGGCACCTTAACTCAAACATTCTCCCGCAGGGCAGCTACGACCGGTATTCGCGAGACGCGGTAGGCGGGCAATATGGACGCAAACACCGTCGCGGCAAAGCCGACACTGAAAGATTGAATGACCACCTCCGGGACAATGCGAATATACGCCGTATAGCCGGCATCCGAATTAGGTGGTGGCGGCATGTCAATGCCTATCCCTGAAATCAGCCATGCGAGGATAATCCCGGTTATGACACCAAGCCCAGCCCCGACAAGCCCCAGCAATATATTTTCCTTGAGGACTTGCCAGAAAATATCTTTCCTTCTGCCTCCCAGGGCCATCAGGGTACCAAATTCACCCAAACGCTCATACACCGCCATGTTTATCGTATTCGCCACACTCAGTAACACCATCGCCAGTATAATGACCTGCATGATCACGAACTCTCCGCGATAGTGTGCAGACATCTTTTTATAGAAATCCGCAAGTTCGTACCAGGTTTTCACTTCGTAACGATTTACATCCAATCTCGATTTCAAATCATCTGCAACACTATTGGTAAATGCGGTTTCATCCAGGGATATCACAAGACTGTGAACTCCGGATGTATCCAGCAATTCCTTTGCGGCTGATAAGGTGATTCGAATCGCGCTATTGTCATAATCACGCGCAAAAGTGCCGAATACACCGATGATTTCAAACTCCAGAGAATTCAGCGCCCCGTCAGGGGTGTTAACGAGCAAAGTGACGTAATCACCTGGTGTGACTTGCAGTGTACGCGCAACACCCTTGCCCACCATGATTCCATAACTGTCTCCCGATGTTAGCTGCCTTCCGGAAACAATCGACAATATGCTCCCTAGATGCGCTTCCTTTTCGGGCTCGACACCCTCCCCGATAATGGGCAGATCTGCCTTCCCGTTATTAATCAGACCGGAAAAATTCAGCCTAACCATCACATCCGAGACGTGGGCTTCCGCCGCAACATCCTGGACCAGTTCCCGGGTATCAGACAACAGGAACTGATAGGGATTACGGCGGCCAATCGTTGTATATCCTGCTTTATAGACCTGAATGTGCCCGAGTCGTGAGTGTATCGTGGCCTCCCGCAACTGGATAAAGACATCTTCGATAAATCCGCCACTCAGTATCAGGCTGACAACCCCGAAGACAATGACGGTGATGGTTAACCCGGTTCGGACACGGTGACGAAACAAGCTTCGGAACGCCAGAAAAAACATAATGCTATTCAGCGCCAGGGAGAGGCTTACTGTATTGATGTAGGGGTGGCATACACTTGACTTTCAGGCAGGCAACCGCACCGGGATGCATGTAGTCCCCTTCGCACCATACACTCCATCTGAACGTTCAATTATTCAATGATTGTGACGCAGTGCGTCAACAATCTCCAGCCGGGAGGCCTTCCAGGCAGGGTACAGACTGCCAAGCAAAGCGGTAGACATGGCAAGCGCCATCGCGCCAGCAACCAAAGGCCAAGTCAACATAATGCTGCCTGTGAAGCCAACTTCCATGCCCGGAGGGGACGGCATGGGGATACCGATTTTCGATATTACTTTAGCGAGCATTATACCGGCACCAACCCCGAACCCTCCTCCGATTATGCCGAGGTATATACCCTCGGTGTAAAACAGCTGGATTATCCTGCGACGGCGAAATCCTAATGCCAGCAGTGTTCCGATTTCGCCCGTTCGCTCCAAAACACTCATGATAAGTGTATTGGAAATGCCGAGGACGATTATCATGGCAACTATCAGGCGTATGGCATCGAACTGCCTGGAGAACAGCTTCACCATCTTGTTATAGAAGTCCGCCAGCTCATACCAGGGGGTGAACTGTACATCTGCGCTTTTTTTCAGGTACTTTCCACGCAACTGCTGCAACAACCGATCGGTATCTTCGGTATTATCCAGCAGAATCACCCACTTATGCGCACCGCTGACACGCAACAGATCCCTGGCCGTAGTCAATGGCAATCGCAGCGCCATATCGTCAAATGCCTTCGATGCGCTCTGGAATATTCCCCGCACCCTGCCCTCAACGGCGTTCAGTCCTCCCGAACCGGTATTCACCAGCAACACCACCTTATCTCCAACGGACACACCCAGAGTGGCAGCCAGCCCTCCGCCGAGCAGCATGCCACGGGGTTCATCGGTACTCAGCCGCTCTCCCGAGGTGATGATCAGATGCTCGCTGAGAACCGCATCCTTCACAGGATCAACCCCCTCACCGACAAAGCCGATCGAAACATCGCCATGACTGATCAGACCGCTCAGGTCCAGGCGTGGGGAAACCACCACCACCCCCTCAATGGAGCCAAGGTCAAGATGGTTTTCCTGCCCCTCCGGCAACAGGTAGGCAAACGGGTCCGCGCTGCCGGTCTCGAAATAACCGGGCCGGGTGATCTGTATATGTCCCAGACGCGAATGTATCGTACCCTCTCGCATACCCCAGAAGGCCCATTCCATAAAGCCACCGACAAGCAATAGTGCAATCACCCCGAAACCGATTGTCGCCAGAATGATTATCGATCGCCTGCGGTGCCGTAACAAATTACGCAGTGCCAGGGTCATCATGATCAGTCCAGCCACTGTCCCAGCAGATTTGAGAATCGTTCAACGGCATTGTATTGCCGGAATTCCTTTTCGATCGCAGCGGCTGACTCGCGGTAACTCACATCGCACAGCAGCGTCTCTGCAGCAGCTCTGATGGCTCTTTCACTGGCACAATCTGAACGCAACCCGACACCGGCACCCGCTTTCTGGACATAGCGCATGAGTAGATACTGATCCATGTTGGTTGGAAGCCCCAGCACCGGCACACCCGCGTTCAGGGCCTGCGTAACGGTCCCGCTACCCCCGTTGCAGATGACCAGCGCCGCCCGGGCAGCAGCCTCCTCGCCGGGCAGATAATCGGAGACCCACACATTACCGGCTTGTCTGCCTAGCCGAATACGACCTGCCGTCGCAATCATAAGACTAACAGGAAGTCCTTCCATGGCCTCAACGACCTGTTCTACCTGACCGGCCCGGCCAGATGTTCCAAAACTAATGTAGACACGGGGAAGATCGTCGTTTACCGCATCCCACCATTTGGGACGCGTAGTCTGTGGTGACCAAAGTATCGGTCCGAGATAGATGTGATTCGCTGGCGGATCGTAGACCGGTATCAAGCCAGGCACATCTGCGTACAGCGTATAGTCCGCGCAGGTGTTGGCGGTCACGATATCGGGAAATTGCTCGAGCCCGTGTTCACGTCTGAGGCGGTTGATTGGCCGGGCATGCCAGCGCAGGGCCGCCGGTTGCAGGGCCTGATATATCAGGTTGCTGATGGTAACGCCAAGATATCGCACCATTGGCATATCCGGCATCGGATACCGCCCCCGGGCATTAGGGCTCCAATAGGCATTTGTAAGAAGGGCGTAGGGCACACCGGCAAGCGGTGCGCTAACAGCTAGTGACAGCCGGTAATCGCCGACCACCAAGTCGGGAGAGACTTCTTCGAACAGCTGACGGTCCTGCGCCGCATACCCGGCAAGTGTGTGATAGTCGTACAGAAGCTTGCCAGTAGCCAAAGAATCGAGGAATTGCCTGGTGGGTATGCTCTCGATGTCCCAGCGTCGGAATGTCTCTTCGCCGAAAGCAAATCCAAAACGGTCAGCGCATGCAAAGTGTACCTCGTAGCGCGTCGGATCCAGGGACCGGGCAAGCACCAGGAGCCTGGTGACATGAGCCAGGGTCACTGCTTCACAGACAAACAGAACACGCGCGGGTCGGTTCTTGGCCACCATGCGCTCACTCCGCCGGATCATAAGCCCTGTCGCGGAGCGTGGCCCCGGCAGATCAGTCTCTCTCACCCGCTTCCATGCGCGAGAAGTAATCATATTTGCGGGCCGGCACGCCGACCCAGGTTTCCCCGTCGGGAATCACTGTTCGCCGGCTGACGGTTGATTTTGCCCCGATGGTCACCCTGTTCCCGATGCGGCATCCGGGAAACACGATGGCACCTGCGCCCACGACTGTTTCATCGCCGATTTCGATTGCCTCGAGCGTGACCACACTGCCTTCAACCTTGTGGGCAGCGAGATGCGACTCATCGCCCAGCAGGACATGATGTCCCAGCTTAACCAGCCAGGGCTCGGTGATTTTCACACCCTGGCCGATCATCAGGCTCCAGTCCAGTTTGGCGCCCATCCCCCGGTAGAACAGCATGCGCAGCAGGCAATTCGCCTCGAGCAGTGAACGAAAGGGGCTGCGGAACATGATTTTCATGAGCCGGTCGAGAATGAACCAGGGGATGGCGCCACGGCTGCCCAGCAGCATGCGTCCCGAGGGCCACTGCCTGACCGAGAGACGTGCCAGGACCACTAGCAGCGCCCCGAAGATGACGCCTGTCACGGGCCAAAGCGCCAGACCCAGCAAGACCAGCCACGGCAATGCCAGGTCTTGCGCCCCCCACAACAGGTAAAACGGCCCCATAACGCTTACTGCGTAGATCAGCAATTCAAGCAGGTTCCATACCGTATCGAACGCGAACAACCCGTAATCCGGAGCGCGTTTCATTGCTATCCCCCCCCCCGCTTATCCTGAACACTCGATTTCATCGGTCGCGCCACCATCGATTGGAATCCTGATGCATCATAATCATGTCAGTTATTTTTACAACCAGATTGTCGGGTGCGTGTAGGTAGCTCTATTGCTGAATCCCTGTCCGGTAGCCAAACACACTCGATCCGGGCATTGATGAACACCGCAAATCCGCCCCTATGATTTCATATGTTATTGTTTTTATTTTATTTATTTAGTTTCAACCACCATCAGGAAAAACTGCATCACGTCGAGCGGCATTAAAATTAAGGAGCTTCCAGGCCCACACTCCCTGGCAGCAACGGGGAAGTCTGCGCGCGAATAACCCCTTACCGTCCATTTCCAGCCCTGCGCCGACCGCCATTGGCATGAATTGGGACGTATTCTCGTCAAGATTTTTTACAGAACGTGTGGTCAGCCCGCATCCCCTCTTGAATGAACATCTGTATCTTAATGAAATAAATGATTTTTATTAATGATGGCATGCTGTCTGCATACTAACAGTTGAACTCAATACCGCAGTCCATCCAGTTGCAGCCATTGGGCGGGTACTGGCAATCAACGCTATAAGGAGACACAGCAGATGAATAAAAAACTGTTTATAACCATGGGCACAGCCCTTGGGATAATGGCCGCAACCAATGTGTCGGCACAACCAACCGATCCCATCATGGTTGACTTTGACGGGACCGGAAACAATGCAAACGGGAATGGTACGGTAGAAATCGGCTCCCTCGATTGGGCCGTGGGCGCCAGCTTGGCGGATCAGGTCCTTGTTACCGATCCATTCATGGTGTATACCCATGCCGCCCTGCAGGGCGCCGCTGATATCAATGGCGACCCGGTCGGCGTCAATGGTTTGAACAGCGCTTTCGAGTGGACCTTCATACTCGGCGTCAATGAGACTGCCACGTCGTTCTCTCAATCGACTGGCGCTCTGCTTGATGATGGTGGTGATGGCGTGGGCGGCGGCAACGATGTCTATGCAATTACGCAATCCGCCAACTTTGAGGACGCCGCAAGCCAGACCAACTTCTTCATGAACATTTACTACGATGACAATATCGGCGGGGGCGGGACCAAGGCAAACTCCCTGACCGGAGAGGGATATGACGATGGCACGCTGATCCTCAGCGCGACCACACCCATCAACATGAGTGGTAACTTCACGTCTACCGTCGGTTCCTTCGTTGACGTCGACAATGACGGGGAGTTCACGCAGGGTACTGACACCCTCATCACTGACCCCAATGACCCCAACTGGGTGTTTGCATTGTTTGACCAAAATGCCAACGGCGATGACTGGTCAAGCGCCAACTTCACCTATTACAGTGTCACGGGTGAGGGCGCTACTCAACTGGACGCCGAGGTGGGTTCGCAAAACACCGATTTCTTCGTCACGCTCATCGGTTCGATCTTCTCTGATCTTCACTGGACCACCCAGAATGTCGATCCATTCCTTGAGACCAATCCGTCCAAGTGCTTCGACAGTGATGGCGCCACCTCGGCGGACACCAATGCCTCCTCGCTGTGCCTGGCCGATGGCGACATCGTGTTCGGTGAGGGTGTTGGGGGAACCTCCGAGATTAATGGCATCACGGGTTTGACTGCCGATCAGTCAGGTCAAGACATCATGTTCCAGACCGACGCCAATCAGGCCTTCCGTACTACCCAGGCAGTCCCTGAGCCGGGCATCCTGGCGCTGCTCGGTTTTGGTTTAGGCATCCTCAGCATGAGCCAGCGCCGTCGGTGCAATCGCGTCTGATCCGGTCCAAGAACTAAGGAGTCGTTATCACCGCGACAATAAGAGAAGGGGGGGGTGGATGCCCCCCCTTTTTCTCTGGAGTGAAAGTTTCGCCATCTACCTTGAACTATCAAGGACTTCGACTAAGTTAATAGTACGAGCACAAAGGTATAAAGAATTGACTGACTGCCACTCAATAATACCAGGTGGCAGGTGATTCAGCGGAGACTGCAAGTCGTGCAGCAACAGCAACAACAATGGTAAATCAATAATAGTCAGCGTTGGAGGTACAAAATGTCACACCGAATCTCGAAATCACTCTTGGCACTGGCGTTGGTTGGCATAACTGCCACCGGCTATGCCATAGAGCCCGTAACAACTGCACCAATCACTTTCGACCCCCAGGGGACGGGAGGAGCAAACGGCATATTACTCGGAGGCTTCGACTGGGCGGTCAACAGCATCCTTAACGAAGATGCCGTGCCGGCACCGGCAGATGGTCCAACGAGCTTTCAGGCGTATTTTCATAGCGCGCTTCAGGGAGCGACGGATCCGCAAGGTGACCCGACAGGCATCCCCGGTCTCAACACCGACTTCGAGATAACCTCAATCGCGGGAGTCAAGGTCAGAGCACTGGTCACCGGTGGTACCCATATCGAGACCCAGACCATCTGTCCTGACACGGATCCACCCTATACCACACTGGTATGTCCGGACCCGGTGGAGGACGTCGGGCAGAATTTCCTGCGCTTCTACATCGATGACACCATCGACAGCAACGCCCTTACCGGTGATGGCTATGCCGATGGCACCTTGATGCTTTCGGGACAACTGGTGGTCGTAAGATCCGTCGACGACGTCATGTTTGATCCAACCCCTCTCCTCGATGAATACAATGCCGATGATTGGGGAGGCACTACCACAGTAACCAGTGACGGAGCGCAGCAATTGTTCATCCTGGTTCAGGAGGTGAATCCGGATTACTTCCCCGATCTGAAACCCGGCTCGCTGGTCCATTACACCACTGAAACCGTCCTCAGCTACAAGGAGGTCAACCCTTCAAGGGCTCTGGATACGTTTGACGGGACCAGCACCGGAACCACCTCCTCGGATGTGGGCAACATCAACGGAATCAACGGGCCCGACTTCCTGGAGCAGGTCGACCCCAACAACTCATTCACGCCACTACAGCCCGGAGAGGCATGCCGGGTCACGGGTGGCGGCAATGACACGTCCGGCATTACTTACGATGCCAGCGGTGCTCAGCTGGCCGGCTGGGATGGAAGTTCGGGTTCCGGTGCGTTTGTTTACACCGAAACCGTCGTGAAGAAGGTGAAGGGTAAATATCAAACGCTTGAAGAGACCCTAGAAAACGACTACACATTCGGTGGTCAGGCTGGCGCCAACACCGCCAGGCAACCACAACCAAAGGGTGAACTGGAACACGTCCAACACTCAGGCCCGGCTGGTGAGTGGGCCTTCCATATGGGCACTGCCAGTGCGCCCCCCGGCACCGAGGTCGACATTATCCAGTGCAGCGATCCGGGCTGGTGCCGCCAGGCCCGTCCGGCGCCTGACAAGCAGATCGACTTTGCCGGTATCGGTAGCTTCCGGAACATCATCGATGAAGGCAACCTGAACGACAGCGGGACCTGCGCCACGGTGACCGATACGCATGGCAATCCCCACGACCGCACGCTCGGGACCTACAACTGGGCAGAGGTCCACATCGAGGATCGCGGTGAACCGGGGCGTGAAGGCCAGCATACAACCGCCGACCCGGCAAACTGTCCGGCTGAGGGTACCGGCACAGACGCCTTTTCGGCATACAACGGTGTTGGAAGTCGGGTTGATGCAGTGGCGAGCGGCACCTACAACTCATTTGTCTGCAAAACTGACAATGATCCCTCTACCGGTTGCCCGGACTTCTACCGCATCCGCATCTACTGCGGTGTCGAGCCGACCTTCGATACTGATGGCAACCTCAGCAATTTCGACGAAATTGCTGCGCAGAAAGCCAACGGCCCCATCTATGAAGTGTATGGCTACATCGATGGCGGCAACTGGCAGATCCACCCCCTCACCGGGTTTGATTTGCATCACTAACTACAGGCGCGGACGGCGCATCCGTCCCTGGCTGTAAGAAAGCCGCGGTTCTGCCGCGGCTTTTTTTTCATACTCGGAAAGTACTGATGTAGCGGATCCGGAAAGAGTCACCTCAGGAAGACGGCAGTTCCAGGGTTTGTTCGGCATTCTCCAGCAGATCACAAACCCGTCTGATAAACGGCATGCCCAGGGCCAACCGGTTCGCCTTGGGTTGCTCCCGGATGGCAAGCGCCCCGCACGGGTCAACAGCGCGGTATAGGAAGGCTTTGGATCTTCGCATCTTCCTCTCAATCGCGGGTGGATGTCATGTCCACGTCATTCATGAATGCCACCTTGGCATCATTGGCGTTCTCGCGGTTGGTCCAGCCCGGGGTGGCAAAATTCCGGTTCTTGATCAACCTGTAAGTCGTCACTTCACCCCTCCTGACAAGATGCGCTCAACCAGACTGGCAAAACGTTGCTTTGCCTTATAGGCCCGATATTGGTCTGCCATTTTCGCTGCCCCGTCCGCATAGTGCCGGCCTTCAAGAAGCTCATCGACCGTGGCGCGAATCGCTGAACGGCTGGACTTGCCGGCACGCAACAATTTGCCAGCCCCGGCTCGTTCAACCGCCTGCATGTTAAGGTACTGGTCGAGATTGCTGCAAATGCCCAGCACCTGCGCCCCGACAGCCAGCGCCTGCTGAACGGTTGGACTGCCGCCATTGCAGATGACCAGATCGGCCCGCGACGCCGCCTCCGTTCCGGGCAGAAAACCCGCGGAATAGATATTCTCGGCCAGCGATAAACCCGGATGGCGACCTGCTGTTGCAGCAAGCACCGTGACCGGCATGTCCCCCAGCACAGCCAGCACATTCTCCAGCAGGTTTGCATCGCCGGAACTTCCAGGCGTGACATAGATAACCGGTCGATCGGCGCCGACCTCCGGCCACCACTCCGGGAGCTTCAGGGAAGGGGACCACAGGATGGGCCCAAGAAATAAATGGTTGTCAGGGAGCTCATGTGTCTCAATGAATCCTGGAATATCCGCATAAAGGGTAACATCGGCTTCGGTATAGATCCTTTTCAGGTCGACACCGAGCATGCTCTGCCCCCACTCCTTTCTCAACCGGTTCATGGGGATGGTGTGAGCCGCGAAGATCAGGGGGCGCACCAGTCTGAACAGCACTTGCGCTAAATCAACCCCCAGCATCCGGGCCATCACATGCTCCGGGATCGGATAGGATTGCCGGGCATAAGGACTCCAGTAGGCGTTGGTGATGGTCAGGTAGGGGACGCCCGCCACGCGTGCACTCACCGCCAGTGACAGACGGAAATCGCCCACCACGATGTCGGGTGACCAGCTGCGGATCAGTTCCAGGTCATCCTGCACGTAACGTCGCAACGTCGAGGTCCTGTAAATAGGACTGCCCCTGGCGAGCGCCTGTTGAAAGCTCCTTGTCGAGATCGAGTAGATCGACTTCCTTTCAACGGGCAACCCCTGAAACAAATCATCAAACCGGGGAGCACATGCAAGACAAACGTCAAACCGCTCCGGGTCAAGTGCCTGTGCAAGTACGGCGGGGCGGGCAACATGCGCAAGGGAGACCGCCTCCGCAAGGAATAAAACACGGCTTCGTGCCACTTCGGCCCTCTCCATGTCCGGTAGCGAATACCTCAGCCAGACTCTTTGGAGAGTTGCTCCAGCAGTTCACGCGCTTCCTCTTCACCTGCAAATGACTTTCCCTCGTTCAGCATCCGGGTGAGTTCCTCTTTCGCCTCTGTTAGCTGGCCGTTATCAGCCAGGGCATGCGCCCAATGTAAACGGATTTTCATATTGTCAGGGGCTTTCTTCACGGCGCGTTCCAGGAGCAGGGTCGCCCGATTGACTTCACCGCGATCCAGCAGTATCTGTGCCAGGACATCCTCTACCACCGGGGCATCGGGGGCCACCTTATAAGCACGTTCTGCATAATCCAGCGCCTTGCTCGGATCTTTCTGGCGGGTCAGGGCAGCGAGATTAATGAGTGCCACCGGGTGATCCGGGTGTTTTTCGATCACCTTGGCAAAGGCCGCGCGCGCTTCTTCGTGCATATTGCCAGCCAGGTAAAGATTGGCCAGGTTGTACTGCACCACAAGATCATCGGGATGCTCAGCCAGCCAGTCCTTCATGGTCTGTATGGCGGCATCTTGTTGCCCGGCCTGCCATTGGGCGAGCGCAAGCTGTCCTACGAGTTCCGTATTGGGAACTCGTTTCAGGGCCTCCCGGTATGCCGAGATTGCATCAGCTGGCCGGTCATGCGCCAGCGCCAGCCTTGCCTGCAGGACAAACAACCCAGGATGCTCAGGATATTTCGTTTGCAACTCCTTCAAGAGCAATGCAGCCTCCTCAAGCTTGTGTGTCTGAATCAGCAGCTTCAGTTTGATGAGCCGGGTCGGCAGGTGATTCGGATCAAGCGCCAGAGTGCGTTCAAGCTGATGTTCGAGTTTGTCCAGGCTACCCGCTTTGTCATAGACTTCGCAGAGTTTCTGGTTGGCGAGCGCAGAGCGCGGCACCCGCTCGACCATTTTCTCGATAGTGCTTGCGGCATTAGCGTAATCGCCAGACTTCATTTGCAGATTGCCGAGCATGCCGAGATAGGCCGGGTTTTTCGAATACTCATCGTCGACTTCGAGCATCAAAGTAACCGCCCGATGAAGATCACCCTGTTTTGAGTAGACATCGGCGAGCAACGCGCGGGGCTCCAGCTCGTCGGGATAGTCCTTTACCTTATTTTCCAGAAGTCCCTGCACTTCAGTAAGATGTCCCTGACCCTGTTTGAGCTTCACAAGCTGGGTGAGCGCGTACATGTCGTCCGGGCGGTGCTCAAGCACCGATTCATACATACGTATGGCTTCAGCGATGTCACCATTACGCAACGCCAGAGAAGCAAGGTTCTTTGCAGCGGCGGACTCGCCGGGTACAAGTTTCAGAGACTGTTCGAAACTATGGCGTGCCTCATCGATCCGATTCAGCTTGACCTGGGTTAGACCCAAAAGGTTCCAGGACATGGGATTGTCAGGCTGCTTCACGGTAAACGCCTTGGCGATCTTGATGGCCTCTTCGGGCGTACCCTTGCGCATTTCATTCAGCGCCATCACAAACTCAATCAGTTTGGAGTTTGAACTCAGTGTTGCCGCCTTCTCCAGTTCCAGCGCGCCCGACTCGCCCTCACCTTCCACAAGCAATCCGAGCCCGAGGCGCAAATGACTGCTGGCGATGTCAGGCTCCTGGGTCACCATCTTCTGCATGTATTCAATGGCCTTGTTGGTGTCACCCGACCTCACTGCGAATTCGGTCATCAGTTTGGTTGCCTCGACATCGTCGGGCCGGGCCTGCAGAACACGATCCAGTCGACGCCGGGCATGGTCCAGGTCGTTCTCACGAAGTTCAAGCGCTGCCATGAGTAGCTGGGCACGTACATTGTTCGGGTATTTGTCGGCATAGCTGCCCAGGTAAAGGTGAGCCTGGGATAGATTGCCCTGCATATAATGGATGACACCGAGATAAAAAACGGCCGGCATGTAATTGGAAGACTTTGACAGAGCGCTTTCGAATGCAGTCTGGGCCTCCGAATAATTACCCTGCTGAAACTCGATCAGACCTCGTGCGTACTCTGTGCCGGGGGTTGGCCCGATCCGTTCAACAAGGAACCTGATGTCATTCGAGGCTTCCTGGTACTTCCCGGCAAATATCCTTATAAGGGCGCGTTTTAACCTGGGTGCAAGTGCCATTTCCCTGAGGTCAATAGCCTTGCTATAGTCGGATTCCGCCTTCTTCGCATCACCCTCACGTCGAGCCAGGTCGCCGGACAGATCCCATGCATCAACGAATTTTGGATCAACCGCAAGGGCCTTGTTCAACCATTCTTTCGCCGCCTTGTCATCCTGTTCCTTCAGCGCAAGGAGGGCAAGGCCCAGACTTGACTCGGGATCATCCGTATCGATGTTCTTTGCCATCTCATAGGACTTGCGCGCGTCTTCCGGCTTGCTCAGACCCAGGTAGGCGTGGCCACGCATGGACAGCAGTTTGGCGGCTTCTTTCCCGTGTACCGGCTCGGACAGGCGGTCAGCAAGGTCAAGCACATCCTGAAACTTGCCCTGCTTCAACAATGCCCGGGACAGCGGTATCGGAACAGCTCGTTGGTCGATGCCCAGAGACTGTGCACGGCGTATCTCTTTTTCAGCTGCCGCCCACAAACCTGTGTCTAAATAGACCTCGCCCAGCAGCCAGCGTGCCTCGATATTTTCGGGATTGCTTATCAGCGCATTTTTCAATTCGATGACAGCGGCTTTCAGGTCACCCTTGTCGCGAAAATCCTTGGCGCGCTGCAGATATTCCGAATCGGTCAGCGGTTTACTACAGCTGGCGAGGAATAAAGCACTCGCTGCGACAAGAATCACCATACGAACTACATGAACGAGACTATTTGGCTTCATTATGATTTCCTGGTTTACTTGATAATCGATGAATCCCAAGTACATAGATGACTGAAATGGTTGTGTGGGACCTTGACTGCAGTGATCACGACTGCTGTTTGGACGAGGACTCGAGTGTGAAAAACACCTTGGGCGACTGATGCCACGGGGTTTCACGTAGACCTTCTTCTATTTCATATCATGTGCCATGAAGCGAGCATACAAGATCATATATATTCATGCCCCCCCCAGTTGATGCAATAGTTCCGTGGCTTTATCCATCTCGGCAAAATCCTTGTGCGTTCTGATTATGCGCTCCAGTTCCTCGCGTGCCTCCACGGTTCGTCCGACCTTTGTCAGGGCAACCGCCATATGGTAGCGTATTTCCGGTAGATAGGGTGCCTTGGTTACTGCTTCCTGCAGCAGCACCAGACCACGCTGGTGCTCTCCCTTCTGCACCAGCAGCCAGCCCAGGGTATCGATTACATCCGGGCGTTGCGGGGCGATTTCATAAGCCCGCTCGGCATAGACAATACCCTTCTCCGATCCCTGCTGCTGATAGAGCGAGGTGATGTTGTTCAATGCGGTTATATTATCGGGTTGCTTTGCGAGTATTTGCAGATATTCTTCAATAGCTTCATCCTGTTTCCCCTGTTGTTGCAGGAAAGAGGCAAGCGGCATTCTTACGGTATTATCCTCCGGATGCTCCACCAACCAGTTCCGCAGTGCGGCAATCGCCTTCTCGCTTTCCCCGGTGATTCGCCACGCATTAAACAAACCAATGGCTAAGTGCGCGCTCTCCTTAAGTTCATAGGCCTGTTCGTATAACAAAACAGCCTGGTGCAAATCACCTTGCGCAGCATGTATATAGCCCGCGAGTTCATAGCCATCGGGCGCCTGGGGATGCGCATGCTGCAATGCGCTTGCAATATCCTGTGCCGCTGCATAGTTTTTACCCACGATCTCCAACCGGCCAAGGGTCGCCTGTGCAGCCGGGAAATCAGGCTGCAAATCGATGGCCCGCATCAGGCTTTGCCGCGCTGCGGCGGCGTTCTTCTGCTGTAGGTAAAGGCGGGCGATTTGATAGTGCAGCTTCGCAGAGGACGGTGTGATTTCGGCTATCCCCTGCAGAGTTTTAATTCCCCCCCCTGTGTCACCGGCTTCCAGCTGAGCCCGCGCCAGTACCTCCAGTACAGCGGGATTATGCGGATCCAGTGAAATTGCGCTTCTGGCCAGTTCAAGGGCCTTGGCGGTATCCTGCGCCTGTCGGTAGAGTTCACTCAACAACAGCACGGGTTTGATTTCGTCCGGATGGTGCCTGCGCGCCTGGTTCAGAAATTCTATGGCGTCATCCTTTCGACCCTGTTCGACTGCCAGTTTCGCCAGTTCCAGCAACACCTGCAGATTCCCTTCATCCTGGCGAAGTACCCCGCGGTAACGTCGTTCCGCCGATGCCCAGTCTCCCTCAAGCTGATCGATAGTGGCGAGATTGATACTGGCTGGTACGAATTGAGTGTCCAGCACCAGTGCCTTCTCATAGGCATCTCGTGCCGCCGGGTATTCCTTCCTGGCAAAATATGCATTGCCCAACAGGTTCTGGGCAACGACACTATCCGGGTGTTGTCTGACAAGCTCTCCTGCTCCATGCAAGGCATCCTCGAGCTTGCCCTGCCGCAGCTGCACCAGTATCAGCAACATGTCCGCCTGCATCAGATCACTATCAAGCTTCAACGCCTCCTTCAACTCAGTGATGGCCTGGCCAGTATCGCCGGAGGCCATATGGCCGATGGCCAGCTGGGTCAGGACGGCGGCGGAATCCGGAGCAACGGCTGCTGCCTTGTTGAGGTATTCGAGTCCTCTGGCTTCCTGGCCGGTACGGATATAGAGGCTGCCGAGGATTGTCAGCAGCTGTATATCATCCGGATGGGAGAAAACGCTTTTCTCCAGCACATCGATTGCCGCCGCCTGTTGATCGGTCTTCACGAGCGAGACAGCCAACAGCTTTGCAGTCCTGACATCCTCCGGATGGGCATTCCATAAGGGGCGAAAATACTCTTCGGCCTGGAGATATTGGCCTTTCCGGTAATAAATGGCCCCGGCCAGTAACTGGCCCGGTTGGTAGCCGGGCGCGACACTCAAGGCATCGTGAATGGAAGTAAGTGCCTGGTTGAGGTTCTGTTTCTGGAAATACACGCGCGCTTCAAGATAATGCGCCAGATAACTGTCGGGAGATTGCCCGCGAATGGCTGCGATCTCCGCGAGCGCTGGTTCATACTCACCCAGATCAATATGTGAAGCAGCCTTCGCGGCATGTGCCGCAAGCATGTCCGGGGCAATTTCCAGCGCACGCTGATAGGCGACGACGGCGCCCTTCTGGTCACCGGCAATGCTCAGCAGGCCGCCCTTGAGCATCCAGGCATCCGCACTGAGGGGATCGTGCCGCAGCACCTCGTCGATAAATTCAGCGGCTTTTCCCTTTTCCTGTTGTTGGTAGGCGACGCGCGCCCTCCCCAGCAGGGCTTCGGAACGGTCCGGCTGCAGCGCCAGGACAGCACGAAATTTTTCATCGGCTTCCTGGAACTGCCGCTTGGCGAGCCAGGCATGCCCCTGTAGCTGCAGGATATCTGCACGTACATTCGCAGGATATTGCTCTTCTGGTGTTACTTCCTTCAGCAGTTCATCATTCCTGCCTGACAGCAGATAGGCCTTTCCCAGTAGTGGCTTCCATTCGGCTGCATCCACTCCCAGCTCGCGGGCGCGGGTGATTTCCTTCTCGGCCGAAGCGGCATCACCACTTTCGAGGTGGACCTTTCCCAGTAACAGAAGTGCACCGGCGTCATCCGGCTTAAGCAGCAAGGCATTCTTCAGTTGCAGCACCGCGGCATCGATTTCACCCTTGACCATCAGGGTTCGTGCATCTTCAAGATAATCCTGTACTGTAGCGACGGCGCTGGATACCTGCCCGGGAACCAGCAGGCTGATGATCAGGACTACCTGGTAATACCAATGATGCACAATCAACTTTCTGCTCTCCCGGGTCATTGTCTCAAACATCGATCCGCTCTCTCTGTCCTGGCTTGATTCGATTCCCTTCCCGCCCGTCCCGCAAATCAGCCGCCGCCGTGACTGATGTCCAGCTTGTATTTCTTCACCAGCGCATAGAATGTCGGACGAGTGATGCCGAGCAGATTCGCCGCCTCGGTGACATTGCCCCCGGCATGGCTCAGTGCCTGCAACATGGCCTGGCTTTCCGCCTGCACGCGCACCTCGCGCAGATTGAGCGGCATTGATCCTGTGTTCGCCGCCTCCAGTTCCAGTCCCAGGGCGGTCACCCGCTTCCCATCAGCCATGATAACGGCGCGCTTGACCCGGTTGGCGAGTTCCCGGATATTACCCGGCCACTCGTAGACTTCGATTGCGGCCAGTGCATCCTCGCTGAAGGAGAGATTGCCTTTTTTCTGCGACTTGGCCTCCTTGCCCAGAAAGTAATTCGCAATCACGACTGCCTCGCCGTGGCGATCTCTCAACGGTGGTATCTGGATGCGGATTTCGCTGATCCGGTAATACAGGTCTTCCCTGAATCTGCCCTGCCGGATCAGTTCTTCAAGGTTCTGGTGTGTCGCGGAGACCACGCGTACATCCACCGGGCACTCCTGGCGTCCCCCAACGCGCAGAATGACACGCTCCTGCAGAAACCTGAGCAGCTTTGCCTGCAGGGCCAGCGGCAGATCACCCACCTCATCCAGAAACAGGGTACCGCCGTCGGCATACTCGATGCTCCCCTCGGTCTGCTTTGCAGCACCAGTGAAGGCCCCTTTTTCATAACCAAACAACTCACTTTCCAGCAGGGTATCAGGTATCGCAGCGCAATTGATGGCGACAAAGCGCTCATCTGCCCGTGGGCTGAGGTCATGCAGAGCCCGGGCCAGTAATTCCTTACCGGTACCGCTTTCACCCAGCAGCAGCGTGGTTGCATCGGTTGGTGCCACCTTCTCTACGGTCCGGCAAACCTCAAGCATCTGCGGGCTGGTTGCAATAATGCCCGCCATGGGCTCCCTGATCTCCTGGTGCAACAGCTCCTCGTTCTCCCGCTCCAGTTTAAACAGGTTATAGGCACGCTCCACAATGACCCCCAGTAATTCGGCCTCCACGGGCTTCTGGAAAAACAGCCATGCCCCCAGGCCGATGGCACGGACGGCATTCTTATGATCATCATTGCCGGTAACGACGATGACCTTGATGTCCGGTGCCAGTGCAACTATTTCCTGCAGTGTTGCCAGGCCCTCACTGGCGCTGCCCGGGTCCGGCGGCAGGCCCAGGTCCAGTGTAACGACCTGCGGCTCATGGCGTCGCAGCTGGGCGATTGCACTCTTGCGATCCTCAGCGGTAACCACCTCAAAATCACTGAAGGCCCAGCGCAACGCCTTTTGCAGGCCCGGGTCGTCCTCAACTACCAGCAGCCTTTTCTCCGGATTGCTCAACCGACAGACTCCATGTGTTTGCTTGCATACTCAGGCAACTGTTGCCCGGCCGACAGTGGCAGGGTGATACGTATCCGCGTCCCTTTTCCGGGCTCGCTCTCCACCCGGATCTCACCCCCCAGACTGTGGACATATTCCCGGCACTCATAGGCACCGATCCCCATACCGGTATCACCCTTGGTTGTGTCGAACGGGCGGAACAGGCGGTCGCGCACGAACGCAGCATCCATCCCGCAGCCATCATCCTCGATAAGGACAGTGGCTGTATTATCCCTGCGCGCAAGACTGATGGTTATCGCACCGTCATCCTGTGTTGCATCCTGGGCATTCCGTACCAGGTTCTCTATCACGGAAATCATGCGGTCCCGGTCCAGAGTAACCACGACCTGTGCCATTTCGCTGTTAAATACCGGTAACGGTCTGCTGCTGGAGCAGTTGTTGAGGACCGCGTTTATCACCGTGTTCAGATCGACGCTCTCACGCTTGCTCCCGGAAATTCCTGTACGCAGCAATTGCATGAGGCGCTGCATCTTCGCCACGGAATGTTCCATGATTTCGATAGCATCGTCGATAAACTCGGGCTTGTGCTTGTGCTGCTCGGCCGTACCGACAAGTAGCGACTGCTGGGCAATCAGGTTCTTGATGTCATGGAGCACGAAGGCAGACAGGCGGTGAAAGCCCTCGAACTGACGCGCCTCGGCCAGGGCCTCGACAGCCTGCATCTGTGCCAGGTGACTGGCTGCCTGGGAGGCCACTGTTTTCAGAAGGTCCCGCAGTTCCCAGTTAAACGGTGATGACGCGCGTGGTTGCATGATGACGACCAGGCCAAGCAGGCGGCCCTGGTCCAGCAATGGCACCAGCAGCCAGGCATGCGGCAGCTCGAGAATCCAGCCCGGCAAATCAAGAGGCAGATACAGCTCTGGATCTGCCTGATATTCATCCAGGTTGACCACCCAGGCACGCTCCTCCAGGTAACCAACCAGTGCATTGTCACCCGCAATGATCTCACTTTCCCCGCCGGACACACCCCAGTGTGAAACCTGCTCCAGTGCTTCGTCCTTGCGACGCAGCCACAACAAACCACCTGGGCTGTCGACCACATCGGCAATGGCCCGCACCACACATTCGTGCGGCAGGACCTCCTGCTTGCAGAGCGACAGGGCATTCGTGAAATTCAGCCACTGTTCACGATAGTCATAGCGATGGTGAAAGAAGTGCTTGCCGAGAAAAACCCGGATGCGGGCGCGCAGCTGCCCGGAGAATAGCAGCGCCAACAGCACCACACCGGCACCGAACAGGAAGACGATCTGCAGGGCTGCGCCCCAGTCCCCCCCGTATATCTTGATGTAGTAACCGGCAGCAGCCATGACCAACAGGTAAGAGCCGGCAGCAAGTAAGGTCGCCGTGTGCAACACCAGCTTTCGGGAAATGAATACACTTACCGACCACTGCGGGTTGCGCGCAACCGAGATGCCGATCAGCGGGGCGACCAGTGCATAGACGGCACCGCGTGCGCTCCACAGCGAGATATCCAGATTTTTGAATAACAGCGCCTGGGCATACATGAAGAAATCATAGGCAAACAGGCCGCCGACGCCCAGACACAGAAACTTGATCCCCCAGCGTTGCTCGGTGCGGGTGTTACGATACAGGTTCTCCACCAGGAACAGGCCGATCACGGTCAACAGCACGTATCCCAAAAACCGGATCTCGACACCCTGTACTGCCGGTAGCAGCCGGCCGGCAAAGAGCGGCAGGAGCAGCAGCACCAGCACAAGACCATAGATCGACAGGGTGAGGAATCGCATCTCTCCGCTGCTGCCCGTACCACCTTTCTGGGCATAGCGCAGAATACTCACCATAAATATCAGCCAGGCAAGCATGTGCAGCGTCTCCACTGCCCGAACCAGGCCAGTCCCCGGCAACCTCCATCCAGACCAGACTGCCAGAGTAGTTGCCCAGATCACGGTAAAGCCGGTAGCCAACACCAGCAGCCCGCCCTGCAGCCTTCCCCGCCATCCGGTCAGCAGGAGGATAGTAAAGACGAGATACGCTGCTGCTGCGAGTGTATAGCCCGTTACGCCGATGCTTGCCACCAGCTACACCCTGTGTCGTTGATTGGGAGAAGTTCCGGATGCGTGACTCGATAAAATTAAAACCATTATTGTTACCGTCTGCCCTGCCAGCTGATGATCCGCGGGCCGGCTCAGTGTGCACCCTTGCCCATCAAGACAACTTCCACCGTATGCAGAATGATCAACAAGTCCAGAAAAATACTAAAGTTTTTTGTGTAATACAAATCATACTGAAGTTTCTCGAAGGCGTCCTCTGGCTTGCTGCCGTATTCATAGCGGATCTGAGCCCAGCCGGTCAGTCCCGGACGCAAACGGTGCCGCTCGCGGTAGTAAGGATACTGCACTTCCAGTTCTTTGACGAATTCCGGTCGCTCCGGGCGTGGTCCAACAAAACTCATGTCACCCTTGACGACATTAAACAATTGTGGGAGTTCATCCAGCCTTATCTTGCGGATGACGGCGCCAACCCGGGTAACGCGCGAATCACGCTTTTGAGCCCAGCGGGCTACGCCATCCTGTTCCGCATTCACACGCATACTCCTGAACTTATATATCTGGAACTCCTTGCCACCATTGCCAACCCGCGTTTGCCGGTAGATGACCGGCCCCCGACCCCGGCTTTCCAGCCAGATTGCGATGACGATTGCCAGCATTACCGGCAGGAAAACCGGCAAGAACAACAGGCTGATCACAATATCCAGACCGCGTTTCAGCGCCATCGACATACTGCTTATACGAAATCCATCTGACAAAAACAGCCAGCTGGGATTCACAAGATCCAGTTTGACCTTGCCGGTTTCCCGCTCAAAAAAGGTCAGCATATCGATTACGGTCACACCGTCCATTTTGCAATCCAGAATTTCATGCACAGGCATGGATTTGCGCCGGTCATCAATGGCGAGCACGATTTCCTCAACCTCGTGCTCCCGGACGACACCCTGCAAGGAACCCTCGGGATGGATCACACGCCGCGCATCGATGACGTCATGGTCTTTATCGATATGGACATAGCCCACAATATCAATACCCTGCAATGCCGGAGTTCCTTCCAGGTTACTAATTTCACAAGCATTTTTTCCGGCGCCCAGTACCAGTACACGTCGTTTGAATACCGAATGGTTAACGACCCGGAAAAAGATCATGCGTACACTGATAACACCAACCAGAGAGATCACCAATGACAGCAATGCGGGGCCGCGCCACACTGACAGGTCGGGAGCAACATAAAAGATAAAACTCAACGGGAAGATGGCAAACAGAAAACAGGCCAGTACACGCAGCAACATTGCGGTGCGCCCCTTCCATGTCCAGGACACACGCTCGTAGAGACCCAGCCCGATCATACTGATCGTCATAACCAGGGCGAAGGTAATACTTTTCGGCCACAGGGGACCGATAAACTTGTCTATGGCAACGCTATCATTGGCAAATCGAATGAACACGGCCGCGTGAAACGACAGCAGGAATACACCCATCTCGATCAGGCCGAGCAGAATGAATGCCAAAGGCACATAATGGCGGAAGATGCGGAGTGCGGCCATGAATCTGATTTATCCGCACCGATGTCGCCTGGAATTCCAGGTCAACGGGATGAAACAATTGTCATTACAGCCAGCCATGAATTTTCCATGCATTTGTAATTTATTATTTAATAATATACTTCATTTTATTTGCTATCCATAATTCTAATTTCAACACTAGTCAATATTCCGTCATTTATCAATCCACTATACCATCACCCAGATCCTGGAGGTGCACGAGATATCGTTTTGTACTGCACTCCCCCGCGGGCAATCCTGTTGAGAAAACGATCTACCCAGGAACACAGAAGCAGCAAAGTGCGCCATGAAGCGGCCTTGCATGTTCACCTGTATGGCGATCTAACAATCAGGGTGTTTAAATACTTATCGCCTGTCGTGTGATCTTCCTTAAGACAACCAATAGCCCGAAGGCTGTCGGAATCAGGCGATTGTAGCGAGCAGGGCGGTAGAGCGAGGCCATTTTTCGATCGTTTTAGGAGAATAGCCGGAGCGATTTGACGAGGAAGATCGGAAAAAAGGGGCGCTCTCCCGCCGGCACAGTAGATCAGCCCCAAGTCCGGCAGTCACATAGGCCCCCAGCCCTGATGATGCGCAGACCTGATTACACCTAACCGAAAATGCTTCCGTTAGAACCTGTGTCAGGAATTTTGACTATTACTATTATCCGCACAGCACGCGCGTTATACTAGTATTTGTTTATTATGGGAAATAACAGATTGGCTTCAAATTTGCATCTATACACTCACATACGATACCAGTCAGGAAATCGCGACGGAGGGGAACTGCGTGCAATCAGGTAACACAACAACAGCCTTACACCCTGCACCCGATGAGATTTCATCTCCCAGTTCGCGCCGTTCCCGCCGCCGTTCAAGGTCATCCTTCCGCTATGAAGTCAAACTCAAGCGCTACAGATATCTGCTTGCCGGCCTATCCATCGCTTTCCTGCTAATTTACATCTTCACCTGGTTACACATAGCCGGGAAGTCCAGAGAATACGAGCAGACGTTGTTTGAGTTACGGAAACAACAAAACGCCATGCAAGCGGTTAACAACGAGCTGGAAACAGTCAAGAACGAACTGGATACGCTGGTTCAAAAACGGATCCCGGGCCTGGCGCTGTTAAAATACGATGAGGCAATCAGCGTCGATGACGAGTATATCCGCAACATCATCTTCACCGAGGTAATCAATGGCAAAAAACGGAACTACGAATATCGTCTCGTAATGCAAAATGACACCCTGTCGATCATTCACCCGAAAGTTGAAATACTGCTGTTCAATGAAATTGGCATCCAGATTGGTTCTACACAAGTTGACTATTCGGATTCCACCAGCGAGGCAACGCGTGCCGCGCTCGATCCCGGCGAAGTTCGTTCCTATACCTCGTCAATCGACCTGTTACGCGACGAAGAACCCCGTTATTTCCTCCTTGCGGTATCAGACGCAAAACAGGCATCCGCCAAAATACTGCGTGAACATCTGAGCACCGTTATCTCGCCTTAGGGTGTTGAAAATAAGGATGATCCACCAAGGCGGCGTCGGCAGGCCATGGAATGCAGAAAGCTTGAGATAGTGCCACCTGGTTAAAACCAGCGTATTCCGTAGTCTTGCAGATTAACGTTGCATTTCAGGTTCGAGCAGAACCCATCTCAAAGTTACGGAATCGGACGTTTCGAGATCCCGTGCCGACTGAATGGTACGCGTAGGATCTGCGCCACGCCGGGAATATGCCGGTATTCCGCTCCCGATCCGTTCCCCGCGGGGGCGCGGATCCTACAGGGCGAACCAGCGGATAATGAATTGTAGGCAGGTTCCAGCTACATAATCGTGGAATCAGCCGGCCTTTCACTCAGGGCGTGCAATAGTTTCTCATGGATACCACCAAAGCCCCCATTGCTCATCACCAGAATATGGTCTCCCTCCCGCACCTCCGCCACCACCTCGTCAACGATCGCCTGTACACTGTTTCTGATGCCGGTCGGCACGCCGGTTGTTGCCGCCACCCCGGCGATTGGCCAGTCCATCCCACCAGGCTCATAAATCCAGATACCGTCTGCGCCCTGCATCGAATTCGCAAGCGTATCTTTATGCACCCCCATACGCATGGTATTGGAACGTGGCTCCACGACCAGCAGAATACGCGCCTCCCCCACCCGCCGGCGTAACCCCTGCAGGGTCGTGGCAATCGCCGTCGGATGATGGGCAAAGTCGTCATACACCGTGACTCCGCCTATCCGGCCGCATACTTCCATGCGGCGTTTCACTCCACTGAATTCATGCAGTGCCGCCGCCGCCTGCAAGACCGGCACGCCTGCATGGCGTGCCGCGGCGATGGCCACGAGGGCATTCTGTACGTTGTGGTCACCCAGCTGGTTCCAGCTCACCATCGCTGCGACCTCCCCGTCCAGCAATACCTCGAAGCTGCTGCCGTCTACGGCCAACTTGCGCCCCCCCCAGCCACTTGTGGCAGTCGTACCTGATACCGACTCCAGCGGTGTCCAGCAACCTCGTTCCAGTACCGCAGCCAGATTCGCATCGTCGCGATTGGTAATAATCAAACCATTACCGGGCACGGTGCGTACCAGGTGATGAAACTGGGTCTGGATGGATGCCAGGTCAGGAAAAATATCGGCGTGATCGAATTCCAGGTTATTCAGAATCAGGGTGCGGGGATGGTAGTGAACGAACTTGGAGCGCTTGTCAAAAAAAGCCGTGTCATATTCATCCGCCTCAACCACAAAGTAAGGCCCTGACCCCAGACGTGCGGAAGCGCCGAAATTCTGTGGTACGCCGCCGATCAGAAATCCCGGTGCCAGCCCGGCATACTCAAGAATCCATGCCAGAATGCTTGCGGTCGTGGTCTTGCCGTGGGTGCCTGCCACACCGAGCACCCAGCGCCCGCGCAAGACATTCTCCGCCAGCCATTGAGGTCCCGAGGTAAAGGCCAGACCGCTGTTCAGAACATGCTCCACGGCAGCATTGCCGCGCGACATGGCATTCCCGACCACCACGCAATCGGGTGGCGGCTCCAGATGAGCTTCAGAATAACCCGCCTGCAATTCGATCCCCGCGCCAGCCAGCTGCGTGCTCATCGGCGGGTAGACGTTGGCATCCGAACCACTGACCTCGACGCCCAGGTCGCGGGCCAGCAGTGCAATACCGCCCATGAAAGTGCCGCAGATTCCGAGTATATGAATGTACATGTCAGACCGCCTGATAGGGAAAAAGCAGGGTTACGAGCTGCGAACTGGCCAGCGAATAGAGCAACGATACTCCGACACCGGTTGCAAGCGAGGTCGATAAGGCATGGCGCAGGATATGTCCTGCGACCAGCAGATTCCAGACCAGTAACATCAACCAGGCAATAAGCAACAGATCACCAGCCGGGTCCGCCGTCCGGCTTGGTTGTCCCCAGAACACCAGCGGAATGGCCAGCACACCCAACAAGCAACTGCAGCCCGCTTGAGCCGTCAAGGTCTGGAGTACACGCTCGCCGCACCGCAGCAGTTTCAGCAACACAGCAATAAAGACGACCTGCAAAGTGGTATCCAGGACTGCAACCCCAAGGGCATGCCACAACCCATAGATAGGAACCACCAGCAATATGGTTAATAGCAGATAGCCGCCAAGGGCAAGAACCAGCAAGACCCTGGAAGCGGGCAGGTCCTGGGGCGCGGCGCGCAACAGGCAGATTGCCGCGAACAGGCGAATCAGCAACCTCATGGTATCAGCCCTGCGGATTCGCCGCCCATTGGGATATGGCAGACGCTGCCGGCGGGTAATCGCGGCAGATCGAACTCAGGTGGATCAGCAGACGAAATCGCACACCCGGGAAAGGCAAAGACCGGATCAGTCTTTGCGTTTCCCGGACTTCATCCGGGATTTCTTCTTGTCCGGTTTCTTTTTACCGGAAGATTTCTGTTTGCCGGCTGCCTTTTTGGAAATGGCTGCCTTTTTGGTAACGGCTGCCTTTTTGGTAACGGCTGCCTTTACCGCCGGTACCTTTTTCGCCATCCCGGTTTTCTTGGCTGCCCGCTTGCCGGAGGATGACGATTTCACAGCAGTCTTCTTTACAGTGACTTTTTTCGCCACCGTCTTCCCGGCAGCCCTTTTCTTGCCGGTGGTCTGTTTCGCCACCGTCTTCCCTGCAGTGGCCTTTTGTCCTGCCGTTTTGTTGGCTGCCGATTTCTTGCCTGCCTTCGTTTTCACCGTGGCAGCCTTATTGGTTACCCCTTTTCTGCTGGCTGCCGTTTTTGTTACAGCCTTTCTGGAAGCCGTTTTTTGGTTTGTTGGCTGAGTTGCCGCAGTCTTTTTGGGCGCAGCTTTTGCCATAACCACCCCGGCAGCATTACCGGCCGGTTTACCGGTCTTGCCGGACTTTGTTTCCGCAACCACGGTTTTCGCGGCGGCTTCCCGGATACCCTTGCCGGCACGGTGTTTGGCGATGGCGGCTCGAATCGCATCACTGCGCGAGTCGGCCCTGGTATGTTTTCTCACGTCCTCGCAGACTTTCACGACGGCCTTGAAGATGGTGCCAACCTCTCCCACACCCTGCACCGTTCTCAGTTTTCCCTGTTCATTGTAATACTCGACCACCGGAACCGTATGCGTTTCATAGACCCGCAGCCGGTCACCGATAATCTCCTCGTTATCATCCGACCTATGACGCAGACGTCCGCCGCACTCGTCGCAACGACCCTCGATGTGCGGTGGATCGTAGAAAATATTGCACAACCGCCCACAGGACAGACAGGTGCGGCGCCCGACCAGACGCTGGATCAGTGCATCCACATCGACGCTGATCAGCAGCGCCAGGTGCAGCGGACGCCCCAGGCCGTTCAACAATGCGTCCAGTGCTTCCACCTGCTGGATGTTCCTGGGAAAACCATCCAGAATGAAACCCTTGCGTGCATCTGACCGGGTCAGACGTTCCTGAATGATGCCCAGTACGATGTCGTCACTGACCAGCTGGCCGGCATCCATGGCCGCTTTCGCCTGGCGACCCAGCGCCGACCCCGACGCAACCGCCTCCCGCAGCAGGTCGCCGGTAGAAATTTGTGGAATCTTGTATCGTTCAACAAGCAGTCGCGCCTGGGTACCCTTGCCTGCACCCGGCGCGCCCAGCAGCACCATTCTCATCGTGTCGTCATGTCCTTGGTCAATAAAATTCTCTTAACTTCCTGTAAGTTAATCGAATTTTTGTATGCCGTCATGGTTATTATTGCTTGGCGATAATTCCGGGGACCCGTTAAGCTACCGCCTGCACGTGGTAGAAGTCAACGAAGTTCATGAAATAAATCAGGTTTTGAGCTAGAATCTGGCGCCCTTGACGGCACGCGTACAACACATCAACCCATACCTGGACTATGAGCGCAATCGAAGACTTCACGGAAAGCGAACTGTGGATCATTCGGACCACCCTGAATGAGCGCTATGACGAGACCATCGAGCCGCTCCTCGCCGATACCGAACTGCGCCTCAACCCGTATTCAACCGAGCTCGCGACCTGTCCCGCAGCCTACTGGGAACGTGACGGCTGCCATTTCATCGTCACCAAGACGGGTGACTCGCGCTATCGCTGCCAGTTCTATTACCGGGTCCATCAAATGTATGGCACCGGCACCGATGAATATGATGATCTGTCCGAGTGCATGGTCACACTGCTGCAAGTCCAGGCAGACTATGTCGCCGCACATGGCGACAACCTGTCCGAATTCCTGTAATCACCCAAAATCACCGAAACCACGAAATTCAATCCAGAGGGAGAAACAACTGATGGCTAAAGGTAAGAAGAACGCTTTCTACGCCCAGTCAGGCGGCGTAACCGCGGTAATCAACGCATCTGCGTGCGGTGTGATCGAAACGGCCCGCGAGCACAAGGACAAGATCGGCAAGGTCTATGCCGGCCGCAACGGCATCATAGGCGCACTCACGGAAGACCTGATCGACACCAGCAAGGAAACCGCCCGCGCCATCGCCGCCCTGCGTCACACCCCCAGCGGCGCCTTTGGTTCCTGCCGTTACAAGATGAAGAGTCTGGAGGCCAACAAGCGCGAGTACGATCGCCTGATCGAGGTCTTCGAAGCGCACAACATCGGCTACTTTTTCTATAATGGCGGCGGCGACTCCGCCGACACCTGCCTGAAGGTCTCCCAGCTCTCCAAGGCCACCGGTTATCCGATCCAGGCGATTCACATACCGAAAACGGTCGACAACGACCTGCCGATTACCGACAATTGCCCGGGTTTCGGCTCCGTGGCCAAATACATCGCTGTCTCCACCCGCGAGGCCAGCTTTGATGTCGCCTCCATGTGCGCGACCTCGACCAAGGTATTCGTACTTGAGGTGATGGGCCGCCATGCGGGCTGGATCGCCGCTGCCGGTGGCATGGCCGCCAGCGAGGACTGTGACCTCCCGATCGTGATCCTGTTTCCGGAAGTCCCGTTCGAGCAGCAGAAATTCCTCGACTCGGTGGACGCAAAGGTGAAAAAGTATGGATACGTCTCGGTTGTGGTATCGGAGGGTGTGCACGATGCCGGCGGAAAATTCCTCGCCGACCAGGGACTGAAAGACGCCTTCGGGCATGCCCAACTCGGCGGCGTGGCCCCGGTGATCGCCAACATGATCCGCGACAAGCTCGGCTACAAGTACCACTGGGCCGTCGCCGACTACCTGCAGCGCGCCGCCCGCCATATCGCCTCCAAGTCCGATGTCGATCAGGCTTATGCCATGGGCAAGGCAGCGGTGGAACTGGCCCTGGCCGGCAAAAACTCCGTCATGCCGACAGTCATGCGCAAGTCTGACAAGCCCTACCGCTGGAAGATCGGTGAGGCCGACCTTTCCAAAGTCGCCAACGTGGAGAAGATGATGCCGAAGAGCTTCATCACCCCGGACGGCTTCGGCATCACCCAAAAGTGCCGCGACTATCTGGCGCCGCTGATGCAGGGCGAAGACTACCCGCCCTATGGTAAGGATGGCACACCTAAGTATGTCCAGCTGAAGAATGTATCCGTACCCAGGAAGCTGGGCGATTTCGAGGTCAAATGACGCCTGGCAAGACGGTATGACCCTGGAAAAGGCACGCGAACTTCTGGCCGTCCAGGCCGACATGGGCGGCGGCTACAACCGCAACGCGGCGAAGCTGATACTCGCCGAGGTGCAGCGCGACCATGGCCAGGCCGCCGTCGATGCCTTTATTCGAGAATTTGATCTGGAACAACTGTTCGGCTTCAGGCCCGGCACACAATTCAGCGCGCCCTGAAGCAGGACGATCAGAACAACCTACAATCACCATTGGAGAATACGCATGTCATTTGAACTCATTTTCGCCCTGGTCTGCGGCTTCCTCGCCCTGGCCTACGGCGTGGTATCCGTCAAATGGATCCTGGCCAAACCTGCCGGCACCAGCCGAATGCAGGAGATCGCCAGCGCCGTGCAGGAAGGCGCCCAGGCCTATCTCAACCGCCAGTACACCACCATCGGCATGGCTGGCGTCGTGCTGCTGCTGGTCATCGGCTTTTTCATCGGCTGGTCGACCGCCATCGGCTTCGCCATCGGCGCGGTATTCTCAGGGCTGGCCGGTTATATCGGCATGAACATCTCGGTGCGTTCCAACGTGCGCACCGCCGAGGCGGCCAACGACGGACTGAATGCCGCGTTGCAGATCGCCTTCCGCGGCGGCGCTATCACCGGCATGCTGGTGGTTGGTCTGGGCCTGATCGGAGTAGCCGGCTTCTACGCCATCCTGCTGGGCATGGGCATCGAAGACCCGCTGCACCCGTTGGTCGGTCTGGCATTCGGCGGTTCGCTGATCTCCATCTTCGCCCGTCTTGGCGGCGGCATCTTCACCAAGGGCGCCGACGTCGGTGCGGATATCGTCGGCAAGGTTGAGGCCGGTATCCCCGAAGACGATCCCCGCAACCCGGCGGTGATCGCCGACAATGTCGGTGACAACGTCGGCGACTGCGCCGGCATGGCGGCCGACCTGTTCGAGACCTACGCGGTGACCGTGGTCGCCACCATGCTGCTGGGCGGCCTGTTGCTGGGCACTGCCGAGGCTGCGCTCTACCCGCTGGTATTGGGCGGCGTTTCCATCATCGCTTCGATTATCGGCACCTTCTTCGTCAGCGCCCGGGAAGGCGGCAAGATCATGAACGCCCTGTACCGCGGCCTGATTGTTGCCGGCGCACTGGCAGCCATCGCCTTCTACCCCGTCACCACCTTGATCATGGGTCACAGCATCCTGCTCGATGGCGTGGAAATCAGTACACGTTACCTGTATTACTGCGGACTGATCGGTCTGGCGCTGACCGCGGCCATGGTCGTCATCACCGAGTACTACACCTCCACGGAATACAGCCCGGTGCGCCATATCGCCGAGGCCTCCACCACCGGTGACGGCACCAACGTCATCGCCGGCCTGGGCGTCTCCATGAAGGCCACCGCCATTCCGGTACTGGCCATCTGCGCAAGCATCTGGGGTGCACATGAAATGGCCGGCCTGTACGGCATCGCCATCGCCGCCACGTCCATGCTGTCGATGACAGGCATCATCGTGGCGCTGGACGCCTATGGCCCGATCACCGACAACGCCGGCGGCATCGCTGAGATGGCCGAACTGGACGAGAAGATCCGCAACATTACCGATCCGCTGGACGCGGTGGGCAATACCACCAAGGCCGTCACCAAGGGCTACGCAATCGGTTCCGCCGGTCTGGCCGCCCTGGTGCTGTTCGCCGACTACACCCACGCCCTGGCCAAGCAAGGCGACACGGTATTGAACTTCTCACTCGACAACCACATGGTTCTCATCGGGCTGTTCATCGGCGGCCTGGTGCCCTATCTGTTCGGCTCCATGGCCATGGAGGCGGTAGGTCGTGCCGCGGGCGGCATCGTCAACGAGGTGCGCCGGCAGTTCCGCGAAATGCCGGGCATCATGGACCACACCCAGAAGCCGGACTACTCGAAAGCGGTTGACATGCTGACCAAGGCCGCCATCAAGGAGATGGTGATCCCATCGCTGCTGCCGGTGCTGGTTCCTGTGGTCGTCGGGCTGGTGCTGGGCAAAGAGGCGCTGGGCGGCCTGCTCATCGGCACCATCGTCACCGGTCTGTTCGTGGCCATCTCCATGACAACGGGTGGCGGTGCCTGGGACAACGCCAAAAAGTACATCGAGGACGGCAACTACGGCGGCAAAGGTTCGGATGCCCACAAGGCGGCCGTGACCGGTGACACCGTCGGCGATCCCTACAAGGACACCGCCGGCCCAGCGATCAACCCGCTGATCAAGATCATCAACATCGTCGCCCTGCTGATCGTACCGCTGCTGTAAGCACCGATTAGCGTTCGCCATTTCAGGGCCGGTATGATTACCGGCCTTATTATAATACATAAGGTGTCAGGAACCTTTTCTATACTGCAATAATCGGAAAATCCACACACCGTATGTGAAAAGGTTCCTGACACCTTTTCAGGGTCACATGTTGGGCTTCACGTTGTTCAGCCCAACCTACTCGTTTCGCGGGAATAACGGCCTTCCCAGCCATTTGAGCTTAAGCAAGTGCCATTCGGGCCGTCGACAACGCGGCCGGGACCTGGACCTGGCTGGTCAATCCCGGCATCAAGGCGCCCGCAGCCTGGATGCCGGGCGATCTTGCTACAATGCGGGTTCAGCCTCCACAGAGTCCGGCTCGAGGATGAACTGGCGACAACCTGACACATACAGTAAGCCCATGAAAGACATCAGCCCCGAACAAATGGTCCTTGGCGACAAGAGCGGCATCGACCTGTCCGAATCCCGGCCCTCACTGCAGGCCCTGCTGAAGGAACACCGACGGCACCTGGAAGCCCTGCCCGCCGACGCACCTCCCCTCGACCATGCCCGCGTCCGTCTGGATATCGCCGAGACGCAGCTGGCACTGCGGCAGAAGGAGGAGGCATGGGCAACCGGCCGTGAGATATTCGACGTGTTTGCGGCGGCAGGTGCCTGGGAGGACGCCATCGAGACCTGCGATGTGCTGTTCCAGTGTGAGCAGCCGGAGTCCCTCGCGGCCCTGGGTAACGGGGTGTGGCTGGCGGTCACCTACCCGGTGCCGGCGCAGCTGACGGTCGCCATGCTGCAGCACATCGTGGACGAAACCCCGGACACCTCGGACGGTGCCGCCGTCGCCGCCATGGCGGCCCACTACATCGCCGACCTGCGCACCGCAGGCGAGGAGCACGATAGCCTGACCTTCTTCACCAACCAGATAGTAGCCGGTGTGGCCAAGCGCCATCGCGGCATCGAAGATCCGGAAATGATCCGCATGTGGACGGAGATCCTGGAACTGAACGATGTCAAGGAGCTGTTTTCGCGGCTGGCGGCCATGCTGGATGCCATCGTCGGCGACCACTGGTGGATCGATCGCGACGCCCTGCGCGAACAGCTGCCGGGCTAACCCGCGTTTCTCACCGGGACCCCGGTGGGATATCAGCGTTGTTCAGGAACCTGATTAATCAGGTTCCTTCAATGTGCTTGAATAGGCAGAATAAGTAAGCCCTCCACCTTCGGTATGGCAACAAGCTTGATTCGGGCAACGAGATCGACCTTCCCGTGATGCCTGCCCCGGGAGAAAAGCTTCATGGCACCAATCCAACACAGACCCGCAAACCGGTCTTGTGCAGATGAAGCAGTGGGATATGGAGCAGGGTTCGACGGTCAGATTCTGAAACCAGCCTGCTGCCACCCGGTCATATCAGGGTCGTGGCACACTCGAAAAGCTCGTTGACAAGACGGCTGCTGCCGAAGAAATCACGAGCGGTTTTCAGCTCATCGCAAGTGGCCAGCCAGTACTGGTCATACTGGCCGTTGCGTGTAGTACGCCAGATTTCCAGGCAGACAAATTGCCCGTCCGGGGTCTGATAGAGCTCCAGCTCTTTCCATCTTCCGGCTGACTGATTGCTATCTAGATTGTCGACCCTGGCGATCAATTCACCGCCTACATGGAAATCACGCCGGCCGGCAAGCACCCGCGGGACCGGCCTCAGCCCCCGGGTAACCGCTGAATACCGGCAGTCGGATAAAGGATTGCCCACTGCAGGGTTTGCATCACCCGCTTCCAACGGTGCGCCCGCGTGACGCCTGTCCGCGATCCGGCTGCGTTCAAATGGGACAATACATCCCCGGCCATCTGTTATGGGAAAGCGTATACCGGTCCGGCTCCCGCGTCGTTGGCTACAGCGCCTTTCCACAGGGTACTGTTGAGGTCCCATTCTGCCATTCCTACAGCCTGTGCGGCCTGGTTCTGACTGGACGACAGGGCAGTCGTCCAGTCATGTTTCACAATCAGCTTTGTTTCCCGCAATAATAAAATTTTATCACGGGCTGTCCTATTGGTCAGAGGTACGATCGATACCTACCCGCACCATTGTACGTGATCACCCCCGCCGCGAAGGCACGTGTACAGCACCCGACCGATAATAGGGATTATCCCTATATATACCAGAATAACATGTTGTTAGCATTTCTCAATCAGGGAAAAATGGAGACTGAACATGTTGATACTTAGCAGAAAAATGGGCGAGACATTGATGATCGGTGATCAAATCAAGGTGACCGTACTCGGCATCAAGGGAAATCAGGTCAGATTAGGGGTGCTGGCGCCCAAAGAAGTGTCCGTACACCGGGAAGAGATCTATGAGCGCATACTCGCCGGGAAGCAGAAGGAAAACGGCACATACTGACTTCCGGATGCCGTTGAGAGAAAGCCTGCCGGAATGATAGGGATGCAGGAATTGCCTCCAAGGCTGATTCCGGAAACAGTCCCTGATCTGAAATTGCCGAATGCCCGGCGCATACCGAACCGGAGTCTCCACTGTTTCAATGCTCTTGCGCCGCCGCCCCCGCCTGTGATTCTTCCTGGTGGTAGTAATCGTACTTGTTGAGGATGTCGAAGGTGAAACCCCATGCCTCGTTGTATGAAAGGCCGCTGTCATCCGGAATGATCAGTTTCACGTACAGGTTGCGGCCATGGATTTCCTTGAGTTTCGCCAGTTCCTCGTGCAACTGCTTGCGTGAAACCGTGCGGTATTCCTCTTCACCGGTGTCCTTGATCCGGATCTGGTAGTACTTGCCTTCCTTCCAGTAGCGCACCGTAACCACATGCTTGCCCTGCGCGGAGCGGGCGGGTTTGATCAGCTTGTCGTATTTCACCTGCAGGTCGTCGTATTCACCCTGCAACAGGGTCATCTGCTGTTCCGACAGTGAACTGGCCTGGCGCAGCTCGGCCAGCTCGGTGGCCTGCTCCCGGCTATCCTGCTCGGCTGCCTCGAGCTGTTTCAGCACCTGCTGCAGGCGCTGGTCCAGGGTGTCGCGTACATCCACGAGCTGTGCGTAGCGTGCCTCGCTCTGGCGGCGCTTGTCTTCCAGCAATTGTAGATCAAGCTGTGCCTGCTGCAGGCTCGTGCTCAGACGCTTCTTTTCGGCCTGCAGTTCGAGCAGCTGCTGTTGCTGCTGTGTCAGCTGCTCGCGCGCATTGCCGGCGATCTCGTTGGCGCGCATCAGGCGCATGCGCAACACGGAGTTTTCATGCTGCGCCTGGGCCAGTTGTTCCTCCAGGGTGGCACTGGTCTCGCTCATGGAACGCGCCAGTTCCTTGGCCTGGCTCTCGGATTCGATCGTGTCGCGCAGGGCCTGCACCAGGTCCCAGTTGCGCAGCATCAGCACTACGCTGGCGATCATGAAGATCATGACCACGACCATCATGATATCGGTGAATGACGGCCAGAAACTGTCCGCACCGCTGCCGGCGGCGGTATTGACGCGCAGATCGATGAATCCGTCCGACACGTTCAATCACCCGCGAGCGGCAGGCGGAAGCCTTCGCGCAACAGTTGTTTGACGTCCTGGATGTTTTCCGTGGTGCCGCGCATTCGCTCGTCGAGCCTGGCGGCGATCGTATGCAGGCGCGTGCCTGCCTCGGCGTACTCCTGCTGGATTATGCGCATACCGTTGGTAGCCTCGCGCAGGGCATGGATCAGGCCCGCCACCTCCTGCAGCATGTTCTCGCTGTCGGGTGCATGCCGCGGCAGCAGGTACACCGCCGTCACCTCCTCCACGCCGCTCAGGAAGTGCGTCTGCGCATCGGTGAGCTTGATGTAGAAATAGCCATAGAACAGGTAGCAGAGGATAGCTGTGATGGTGGTCGACAGGGCCGTTGACATACCGTGTATCACCAGCCCCATGTCCCCGCTTCCCTGGGCGGTGTCGAGCAGGTTGGAAGCGCCGACCAAGGCGACCGACAGAGATACGATGGTGCCGAACACGCCAGTCAGGATCAGGATATTGCTCACGTATTTCGCGAAACTGGTGCGGGTGCTCTCGTCGGCCTGCAGGGTCGCGGCGAGCGCACTGTGATTGATGCGGGCATACTCCTCGCTGAGCCCCTTGATGACCTGGTAACGGCGCGCGATCACGCTCTTTTCGCCGATACCGCGCAGCACCTTCTCCTTGCCTTCCTTGAATTGCCGCACAAAGCGCGCCAGCGCCGCCTCTTCCTGGGTGTAGTACAGCAGCGAGGCGATGATCTTCGCCAGTCCCAGCAGGAACACGGCCATGATGCTGCCGTTGACGATCAGGCCGACCGGAGTCTTCTGATTGGCCAGATACAGCTGGTTGAGCAGGCCGAGGTTGGCGGCCAGGACGAACACCACGACCACACCGAGCACGAGTAGGCGGAGCAGCACGCGGCGGCTGAAATTGATTCTGGTATCTAGCATGAGTCGTTCCTTCAATGATAACAACATGGCAGGTAAGCGCCCGCCATGTTCATGAACACTCTGTCAGACCTTGCGGTAGATGTGCGCGCCCTGCTGTCGGAATTCCCGGGACTTGTCGGACATGCCCTGTTCGATGGCTGTATCGACATCCTCGATTCCCTTGCCAGCGGCGTATTCGCGCACATCCTGGCTGATCTTCATGGAACAGAACTGCGGCCCGCACATGGAACAGAAATGCGCCACCTTGGCGGAATCCTTGGGCAGGGTCGCATCGTGATACTCCCGTGCCTTCTCCGGGTCAAGTCCCAGGTTAAACTGGTCCTCCCAGCGGAACTCGAAGCGCGCCTTGGACAGCGCATTGTCGCGTACCTGCGCACCCGGGTGCCCCTTGGCGAGATCCGCGGCATGGGCGGCCAGCTTGTAGGTGATGATGCCCTCGCGTACGTCCGCCTTGTCCGGCAGTCCAAGGTGCTCCTTGGGCGTGACATAGCAGAGCATGGCGGTGCCGTACCAGCCGATCTGCGCCGCGCCGATGGCGGAGGTGATGTGGTCATAGCCGGGGGCGATGTCGGTGGTCAGCGGCCCCAGGGTATAGAACGGCGCCTCCATGCAGTCGCCCAGTTCCTTGTCCATGTTCTCCTTGATCATCTGCATGGGTACATGCCCCGGCCCCTCGATCATCACCTGCACGTCGTGTTCCCAGGCAATGCACGTCAGCTCACCCAGGGTTTCCAGTTCGGCGAACTGCGCGGCGTCGTTGGCGTCCGCGATCGAGCCGGGACGCAGGCCGTCGCCAAGCGAGAAGGAGACGTCGTAGGCATTCATGATTTCGCAGATTTCGGCGAAGTGCGTATACAGGAAACTTTCGCGGTGATGCGCCAGGCACCACTTCGCCATGATCGAGCCGCCACGCGAGACGATGCCGGTGACCCGCTTCGCCGTCAGCGGCACCCAGGCAAGGCGCACCCCGGCATGGATGGTGAAGTAATCCACCCCCTGCTCGGCCTGTTCGATCAGGGTATCGCGGAAGATCTCCCAGGTCAGCTCCTCGGCCCTGCCGTTGACCTTCTCCAGCGCCTGGTAGATGGGCACGGTGCCGACCGGCATGGGCGAGTTGCGCAGGATCCACTCGCGTGTCTCGTGGATGTTCTTGCCGGTGGACAGGTCCATGAGGGTGTCCCCGCCCCAGCGTGCCGACCAGACCATCTTCTCCACCTCCTCCGCGATCGAGGAGGTCACCGCCGAGTTGCCGATGTTGGTGTTCACCTTCACCAGGAAATTGCGGCCGATGATCATCGGTTCCAGTTCGGGGTGGTTGATATTGGCCGGTATGATAGCCCGCCCGCGCGCAACCTCATCGCGCACGAACTCCGGTGTCACCCGTTCGGGAATGCAGGCACCGAAGCTCATCCCGGGGTGCTGCTTCAGCAAGGCCGGATCGTGGACCTGCTCGAGCAGCAGATTCTCGCGGATGGCGACGTATTCCATCTCCGGCGTGATAATGCCGCGTCGCGCATAGTGCATCTGGGTGACGTTGCGGCCCGCCAGAGCTCGGCACGGCTTGCGGATGTGTTCGAAACGCAGATGCGCCAGCTCCGGATTTTCCTGACGGGCACGGCCGAATTCGGATGTCGGACCGTCGAGCTGTTCGGTATCGGCGCGTTCCCCGATCCAGGCGCTGCGCACCTCTGGCAGGCCGGAGAGCAAATCGATTTTCACCTCGGGATCGGTATACGGGCCCGAGGTATCATAGATCGTAACAGGCGGATTCTTCTCGCTGCCGAAACTCGCCGGTGTGTCCGCCTGGCGTACCTGGCGCATCGGAACCCGGATATCCGTGCGTGACCCGGTCACGTAAATCTTGCTGGAATTGGGGAAAGGTCGCGTGACCTCGTCGGAAAGCCGGGTTGCTTTCCTGATAAAATCTTCCGGGATCGCACTCATCGGGCAGCCCTCGCGGTGGTTAGACAATGCCGGTCGGTGCGCTAGCTTCCCTTCGCCGGGATTAACCGGATCAGGTTCCAAGGGTCTCTCTCAGCCCTGCCTGCGGGCACCCCCAGCCGGGGCTACACGGTACCCAATGACCTCCGCATTTGCAAGAGAATAATCAGCCCGCCAGGTAATAACCCCATGTTTTAAATAACAATATGGAGAACAAGATTTGAGTCGCGCCCCCCGTCATTGCGACGACCCCAGGGAGAAGGTGAGGGCCATTAATACGGGCATAGCCCGGGTCGAGAGGCTAACCTGGGCTCTGGAGGAGGTAGAGAATACAGGATCAATTATCAGAGAACGAAGTGACGAAGCAATCTCCAACCGGTTGATCATGCATTCAAAAGACTGATTCACCACGCTTGTAATGACGAATAGAAGAGAGGTTTGTTTATCGACAGAAGCCGATTCCGCATTGTTGCCAGCACCCGGCAAACCCCGTAACCTTGGGTGTCTCTCTACATTATCAGCCCAAAGAGACATGAACCCGACAGAACTCGAACAGGCCCGTTTCAACATGATCGAGCAGCAGATCCGCCCCTGGGATGTGCTCGACCAGCGCGTACTCGACACCATGCGGAAGGTACCTCGCGAGAATTTCGTGCCCGAACCATATCGCTCTCTGGCCTTCGCGGATACCAACATCCCGCTGGGCCATAGCCAGGTGATGATGACGCCAAACGTCGAAGGCCGCCTGCTGCAGGCGCTGGATATCCGGCCTGATGACAGTATCCTGGAAATCGGCACCGGCAGCGGCTACCTGACGGGCTGTCTCGCCACGCTGGGTGCACACGTGACCAGCGTCGAAATCCAAATCGAATTCACACAGCAGGCGCAGGGCCGGCTGGCCGCGCAGGGCATCAGCAACATCACCCTGCAGAGCGCCGATGCCGCCGCCGGCGTGGATCCGGCCAGACATTTCGATGTCATTGCGGTCACCGGTTCACTGCCGGTTCTGCAGCAGCAGTTTCACGAGAACCTGAACATTGGCGGGCGGCTGTTCGTCATTACCGGCACCCCCCCTATTATGGAGGCTTTGCTGATTACCCGGATCGGTTCCACCAACTGGACACGCGAATCCCTGTTCGAAACCAGTATCCCTCCCCTGTTGAACACCGCAGCGCCGCAAAGCTTCGTCCTGTAGAATCCGGGGAACGCGTGGCGGATGCGTGAAGTGGCGCCGGGAGAATGAATGCCTACCTGGAGCAGGCGGAACCCGGATCCCTCGTGCTTGATGTACGCGAACCCTGGGCGCATGGCGTTGCCAATCTGGAGAACTCGCAACCGATCCCGATGCGGAACACACCCCCGGTCGTGGAGACACTCGACCCGCATCGGGGAACCTGTGTCGTGGGACGCCACGGGAAACGCAGCCGCCGTGTGGCCACGTTCCTGGAACACCAGGGTTATTCGAATGTCGTAAACCTGAGCGGTGGCCTGGTTGCGTGAGTACGCGATCCGGACCCCGGTATGCCAACCTGTTGATAACGATTATGCGCTCTCATTACCCGTTGATCCCCACCCTGCTGTTGTTGATTGTTCTGGCGATTCCGCTGCCGCGGAGCGCGGCTGGTGATGACCTGATGTCGGTGTATCAACTCGCGCAGCAGTCCGACCCCCAGTACCAGGCGGCCATCGCCGCCCATCAGGCGGCGCTGGAGGTCGCCCCGCAAAGTCGCGCGGTGCTGTTCCCCAATATTGGTCTGACCGCCGACGTTTCGCGGGAACGCTACGATCCACGCAACGACGACCCGACCAGTTTCGCTACCAACCAGACCTATACCCTCGGCCTGCGCCAGACTATCTACCACCGCGACCTGCTGGTGCAGCTGGACCAGGCCGACAGCCGCATCGCCCAGGCAGACGCCGAACTGGCCACCGCACAGCAGGACCTGATGCTCCGGGTAGCCATTAACTATTTCACCGTTCTGGGCGCGATCGATAACCTGGAGTTCGTACGCGCGGACAAGGCCGCTATCGGCCGCACTCTGGAGCAGGCGCAGAAACGTTTCGAGGTCGGACTGGCCGCGATCACCGACACCCTGGACGCCCAGGCACGCTATGACATCACCGTCAGTGACGAAATCAACGCCGAGAAGCTGCTGGCCGATGCGAAGGAGGCCCTGCGCGAAGTTACCGGTGAACTGCCGGCGACCACGGAAAGTCTGAAAGCCGAGATACCGCTGCTGAAGCCGGACCCCGAGGATGAAAGCGCCTGGGTAACGGCAGCCACGGATCAGAGCCCGCAACTGCTGGCGGCCGTCGCCGCGGCCCAGGTAGCGAAACAGGAAATCGAGGTGCAGAGCTCGGGCCACTATCCCAGCCTCGACATGACGGCGGACTACAGCTACCGTGATAGCTCGTTCGGCGGCCTAACTCTGCTGGAGCGCAACGACAGCGCAATCGGCCTGGAGCTGACCGTACCTCTTTACCAGGGCGGCCTGATCACCTCTCGCACCCGGCAGGCCCGCCACACCTACACCCAGGCACTGGAAGAGCGGGAAAAGCAGCACCGCGCCGTCGTGCGCCAGGCGCGTGATGCCTACCGCGCGGTGCTTTCCGGTATCAGCAAGGTCAATGCATTGAATCAAGCCGTAATCTCGAACGAGAAGTCCGTCGAGGCCGCGCAGACCGGATTCGAAGTCGGCACCCGCGCCATCGTCGATGTCTTCGATGCCCAGCGAGAACTGCTCGGCGCCCGCCGCGACTACGCCCGTTCGCGCTACGACTACCTGCTGGACACCCTCAAACTGAAACAGGCCGCCGGCATTCTTGCGGAAAACGACCTTGCGCAGATCAATGACCTCCTTGAGGAAAGTGAGAGGTGAGAAGTGAGAGGTGAGAAGTGAGGGGGTGAAAGGTTAGAGGTAAGACTCCTGGCTCACAGTAATCCACCTGTCAGTAGCGGGCTGTTCCGACCCCGCGAAGCCCAACGATATGGAATCCTGTCGATTCAGCCATGTTGGGCTTAACAGTATTCAACTCGACCCACTCCTATTTCTGCAAAGAAGAAAGATGCTGTTCTATCTTCCTGTCGATACAATCATTGTATGCACCAGGATTGAACTCCTTGATTTTATACCGGGCTCTATTGCTTGTGCTGAAGCATTCGTCGTGGTACCGGGAGATCAGCTCACAATCGTAACTTCCCTGATCGGAACACATTCTTGATCTTTGCTCTTCTACTTTATTGCTCAGCTGCCTTTGCTTAAAGCTCGAATAGACAAACGAAACAGAAAGAACAGCGGCCACCACCAGCAATGTGCCTTTATTCCATTTCATCTACAACTCCCTCTCATTGCTTTAAACGATTTTGCCATTTGGCGTGACATTGCAGCGCCCGGTGAGTACAGAAGACAAACTTCATGGATTTGTATACCGCATTTCCATCGTACAACAGGGAACCCCCCGATTAATTAGATAATTCTCGTGCATTGCGAGCGCGATGTACATGGAGAAGGTGAGACCGGGAACCGGTCGAGAAACTGGCTTCCGAATTGCACCAGCTGAAATACCACTTGAAGCAGGCATTGCGGACTTTATGCGCCACATCATTCACCATGGGCCACTGTTCTTCCGTGCAAACCACCGAACTACCGTCCGCAATCTGTAGCTCGAACGGCAATTGCTTTAGGCTCGCCAAAAAACGTGCCTGAAGTTTGGGGTTCGCGAATCGAAGTGAAGGCATAATTAGTCCGCAGCCCAACGATTAAACTGCGGGGTGCAAGCGCGACAGCGCGCAGCGTCCCACACGAGCGACTTGTTATAAGCGATGTTTAAGGCCCCATATAGCTCTTTTAGCGGCCTCACTAAGTACACCTGACAGTTACATAAATTTTGATCGGAGCTGCGATTTCAGCGCATAAAACACGCTATGAAACGATATTATCACCCTGTTTCTGGACTTCATTGTTGGTGAGATCCAGAATCATAGCTTCATGCTTGTTTTGTCCAAGAATAGCGCTGTATTTCTGCATTTGCAGTTTTTTGCTACGATCGGGTTAACCCTTATCGCAGCCGCTCCAGCGCCTCGCGCTGTACGAACTCGCCGAAGGCGGACAGGTCGTCGTGGCGTGCCGCCACCTCGGTGACGTAGCCCAGGGTGCGCGGGATGTCGGCGAGGTAGCCGGGCTTGCCATCGCGGTGGTTGAGGCGGGCGAAGATGCCGGCGGCCTTGAGGTGGCGCTGCATGCCCATGAGGTCGAGCCAGCGCAGGAACTGTACGGGGTCCTCGTGCTCCTCGCGCAGGATGCCGGACTGCAGCGCAAGCTCCTGGTAGCCCAGAGCCCAGTCCTCTACGCGCTCGCGCGGCCATGCGATGTAGCAGTCGCGCAATAACGATACGAGGTCGTAGGTGACGGCGCCGGTCACCGCGTCCTGGAAGTCGAGGATGCCGGGGTTGTTGCGCGCGGTGACCATGAGGTTGCGCGAGTGGTAGTCGCGGTGGACGGTGACCTGTGGCTGCGCGAGCGCGTTGCCGGCCAGCCGGTCGAACACGCGGTTGCACAGCGCGGACTGCTCCGCCGTCAGCGTGATGCCGAGGTGTTTTCCCACCAGCCATTCTCGGAACAGTTCCTGCTCGGCAAGCAGCAGCCTGCGGTCATAGGGCGGCAGGCTGCCCGGCGCCGGACGGGTGGTCTGGATCGCGGCGAGCGCACCGAGGGCGTCGCCGTAGAGGCGTTCCACCGTGGACTCGTCCAGGGCTTCGAGATACGAGCGGCTGCCGAGATCGGAGAGCAGCAGGTAGCCCTGTTCCAGGTCGGCGTCGATGACCACGGGGACGTTGAGGCCTGCTTCCAGCAGCAGCTCCGCGACCGCAATGAAGGGCCGCGAGTCTTCCTTCCGCGGCGGCGCGTCCATGACGATCCAGCTATCGCCCTCGTGGGTGACACGGAAGTAGCGCCGGAAGCTGGCATCGGTCGAGGCCGGCTTCAGGGTGTATTCGCTGAACGACAGCTCGTTTTCCAGCCAGTGTTTGAGTCGTTCGAGTCGTTCAGGCACGGCGTTCCCCGGTCATGCGGCAGAATCAATGGCGGGCATTATAGCCCGTCCGCGGTGGCGTCACCCGGCCTCCAGGTCGTCATCGCGGGGAAACCGGGTCCGTAACCACCGGACCGTGTACTCGCGCAGGTCGTCGGCGATGAGGTAGAAGCAGGGGATCGATACCAGGATGATGGCGGTGGCGAACATCAGGCCGAAACCCAGGCTGACGGCCATCGGCGAGAGGAATGCGGTCTGCCCTGTGGCGAAGAAGATCAGCGGAGAGATGCCAAGGAAGGTCGTGATGCTGGTCAGCAGGATGGGCCGGATGCGCACCCTGCCCGCCTCGACCAGCGCCTCGATCCGGTCCAGGCCATCCGCGCGCATCTGCTTGGCGAAGCTGACCAGGATCAGCGAGTCGTTCACCACGATGCCGGTCAGCGCCAGGAAGCCGATCACCGACAGGAACTGCAGGTTGTAGCCGAACAGCAGGTGGCCGAAGACCACGCCGATGGCGCCAAAGGGAATCGCGAACATCACTACCAGCGGATCCAGCAGGGAACGGAACAGGGCCGCGAGGATGAAAAAGATGAGGGCGATGGATATCACCAGCGCGTCGCGCATTCCCTGGAAGGATTCCGCCGCGTCCCTCTTCTCGCCGAGAAACAGCAGCTTGTAGCCGGGCAGTTCCCCGGGAAGACCGGCGAACTCACGGCGCACCTGTTCGGTCACCGCGAGCGGAGTGGTCACCTGGTCGTCGACCTCGGCGGTGACGATGCCGAGGCGCTGCGTGTTGCGCCGGCTGATGATATTCATGCCGCGCCCGACCGTGACCTCGGCGACATCGCCCAGGTAGACCAGGCGGCCGTCGTCCAGCACCAGCGGCAGGCGCTGCAGGTCGCTGGTCTCGCGCACGGCGTCCGGATAGATCACCCGCACCGGCACGCGCTCATTGCCGCGCGTGACGTACACCGCCTCGACCCCGAGGAAGCCGGTGCGCACCGCCGCGGCGAGGTCGCTCTGTTTCAACCCCAGTTCCCGGCCGCGCGCGTTCAGCGAGTAGCGGTATTCGAGCTTGCCGGCCTCCAGATTCTGGCGTACATCGTGCACACCGGGCAGCCGCTCCAGGTAGTCGACGATGCGCGTGGCCTGATCCCGCAGTACACTGATATCCGGCCCGGTCACACCGATCTCGATGTCGGAACCCGCCGGCCCGCCCTGCGGGCGCTGGATGGAGATACGCTGGATGCCGGCGATCACCTGCAGTTTCTCGCGCACCTCGTTGATGATGGCCTCCGTGGGCCGCTCGCGCGTCCCCTTCCATGCGAAACTGAAATTCACCAGTGGCGAGATATAGCGCTCGATGAACCCTTCCGGGCGCGGCTTCTTCAGGTCAACCACCAGCTGGATGTACTGATTGCCGACCTGGAAGCGGTTGAAGTCGATGAAGCTCACGCCGACGTTGGTCAGCAGGCTGTTCAGCTCGGTCTCATCGAGCGAGTCCAGAACCACCCGCTCCATCCGCGCCGCCAGACTGGAGGTGTCTTCCAGACTGTAGGTGTTGGGGGCCTCGGCATTGATGAAGAACTGCCCGACATCGACGTGGCCGAACAGGTTGAAGGGGATGCGGGTGGTGGCAATGATCAGGGTCACCAGCAGTACACCGATGCTGAACAGCGCCACGAAATAACGGTTCAGAAGCGACCAGCGCAGCCAGCCGATATAGCGCGCCAGCAGCGCGCTCCAGTCCACGCGCCGCTCGCGGCTGTGGCCATTGCGCACGTGCAGCATCTCCGCGGCGTGCGAGGGCAGCACACCGAAGGCCTCCCACAGGGAGCCGGCCAGGGCGGCGCTCACCACCACCGGGATCACCGCGATGAACTTTCCCATGATGCCCTGGATGGCGAACATCGGCAGGAACGCGGCGATGGTAGTGGTGGTGCTGGCGATCACCGGCCAGAGCACCTCGCGGGTGCCGTTACGCGCCGCCTCCGGCGCCGGGATGCCCATTTCCATGTGTCGATAGACGTTCTCGGTGACGATGATGGCGTCATCGACGATCAGGCCTAGGGCGATCAGGAAGGCGAACAGCGACACCATGTTGATGGTGTAGCCCAGGTAGTGGATCACGACCACCGCGACCAGGAAGGAAACCGGAATACCCATGGCGGTGATCAGGGCGACACGGAAGTTCAGGAACAGGTACAGCGACAGCAGCACCAGGAACAGGCCGACCAGGCCGGAGGATTTCACCGTGTTGAGGCGGGTGCGCACGTAGCTCGACAGGTCGTTGAACAGGCCGACACGCAGGGAGGACGGCAGTTCCTTCTCCAGTCCGGCCGCGAAGGCACGCACTGCGTCCGCAACCTCGATGGTCGAGGCCTCGGCGGTCTTGGTCACCGTGAGGTTGACCGAGGGCCGGCCGTTGAAGCGCCCGATGGTGCGCGCCTCCTCCAGGCGCAGATGAACCTTGGCGATCTCGCCGAGGCTCAGCTGCCCACCGCGCTCGTTACCGCGCACGCGGATCTGCGCGATCTGCCCGGGGTCCGGCGCCACGCCCTTGCCGCGCAGCATTATGTCGCCTTCATGCGCCTTCAGAGAACCGCCCGGCAGGTCGCGCAGGTTGCCGCGCACCGCCTCCAGTACCTGCCCCAGGGAAACCCCGTGCGCCGCCAGCACAAAGGGGTTCACCTCGACCCACAGTTCCCACTCGCGATTGCCCGCCGCCCCGACGCTGGCCACCCCGGGGATCTGCGCCATGCGCTGTTTGATGCGCTCTGCCGTGTCGTTCAGATAGCCGCGCGCCACGTCGCCATAGAGACTCAGACTGATCACCGGAAAACGCGCCTTCATGCGCACCAGTTCCGGCTCCTCGGCCTCGTCCGGCAGGTCGGTGATCTGGTCGAGCGCGGTCTGTGCGTCGCGCATGAACTGGTCGACGTCGGTGTCCGGCTTGAGCTTGATGAGAATGGTCGCCATGCCCTCGTTGCTGGACGAGGTCATGACATCGATGTCTGGCATACCGTCGAACTGATCCTCGATGGGAATGACCACCTGACGCTCCACCTCCTCGGGCGAGGCACCCTCGAATTCGACCTCGATGCTGACGGCATCCAGCTCGATGTTGGGAAACATCTCCTGTGGCATGGCGCGCCACGAAAGAATCCCCAGGATCAGAATGATGCCCAGCAACAGGTTGGTGATCAGCGGATTTTCGATGGAGAAGCGGATCAGCGGCATGCGCGCCTCCCGTGTCGACGTCCTGTCGCACAATCAGGTTCTTTACGCACGCCGGACTACGGAGCAACCGTTGTGACGGAGTCGTGGACAGCCGGAACCGGCCGCACCTTCTGGCCATGACTGAGCGCCGCGACATCCCGTGTCACGATGGTGTCGGCCGGACTGATCCCCTGCGCGATGACCTGAAGTTCGCCGACACGCGGACCGAGTCGCACCTCGACCCGTTCCAGCTTGCCGGCCGCGACCCGGAACAGGTAGGCATGGCCCTCGTCAAACAACACCGCCGTGGCTGGTACGGCTGCGACCTGATGCAGGGGTTGCAGCGGCAACCGGGCCGTGGCGACCTGGCCCGGGCGGGCCCGCTCTCCGGACAAGCGCACCCGCACGGCATGCGTGAAGGTTACCGGATCCGGATCGGCCTGCACGGCGATGACCTTGCCGTCGATGTCCGTGTCTTCGACCGTGATTACAACGGCCTGGCCCTGCGCCAGGGCACGAGCCACCTCGCCGCGTAGTTCCAGATAGAGATCCAGTTCGCTGCTGTCAATCAGCTCGACCACGGTCTGGTTCGGCGTAACGTAATCGCCGGCCTGTACATGGACCGCATTCACGGTACCGGCAAAGGGTGCCGGCAGGCGGGTGCGTTCCAGGTTGCGTGCGGCGCGGTTGCGCGCCGCTTCCCGGAGCGCCAGGCGGGAGGCCGCCGAACCCACGCTGGCCTTGAGTTGCGCGGCCTCCGCTTCCAGCTGGATCAGGCGGATGCGTTTCTCATCGAGCTGCGACTGCGAGACCAGCGAATCGGCACCGAGCTTTTCCATGCGCGCGACCTCGTTCTGCTGCAGCGCGGAGTTGCGTTGCGACAGCCGCAGCAGTTCCTTATCGCGCTCGATATTGCGTTTTTCCTGTACCAGCTGGGCCTCGGCTTCGGCCAGGGCATCGGCATAGTCCCCAGGTTCCAGCGATAGCAACAGATCTCCCTCCTGCACCGCCTCGCCGGGTTCCACCAGCCGGGCATCGACCTGGCCGGAGAGTTCGAAATGCAGGGCCGTCTTGCGGGCAGGCTCGAGCCGGCCGCTGACGACTTCCACCGGCTGCAGGTCATGAAGCTCGACCGCTTCCACCTGCACCCTGGGAATGATCGCCTCACGCAGTTCGGGTGCCTGTTCCGGTCGAGTGACGACCAGCAGGATGGCGATGACCGCGAGGGCCAGCAGCAGGTAGAGTTGCCTGGATGTCTTCAGAGATAACACACTGATCGTAAACATGGTTCAGGGCGGTTCGTCAACCACCCTCAACCGCCTTTATTCCGCATAGTTCGCTCGTATTGCACTGTTTCATAAGAATTAACCCGGAGTTCCCTGCCGATCCAAGTTGCTTGGAATAGGATGAACCCGGATAAGTTCGAAATAATCTTTGGATTTTTCGGGGTGCATCCTGCAATTGAAGGGAACTATGATGCCACAAAATCTCTAACCCGATTCGTTGAGCTCCGCAAGCTCAGCTCAACCGACCACTTAATCCCGAATTACGGTTGCGGTAACCGATCTCAAAATCGTAATTTGAGGATTCGGGTTCAGGCGCGAGTTTGGTAGGACCGGCGCCTCGCCGGGAATAAGCCGGTATACCGGTCCCGATCTTTCTTTGCGAGGGCGCAGGTCCTACGTGGTAATGCCATGTTCAGCATGAGCGTGTGAATTTTGAGGCAGACCCCAACCACGGAATCCACAGAATTTCAGAATTATGATTCGGTGTTTTTCCATGTGCTTCCGTAGTGATATAGACATCATAATCTCTACGGCTGGGAAGACCGTCTTTCCCGCAAAACTTCCTCCTTGTCGGCGTCCCAGGGGAGAAGGAAACCATTTTCCCTGGTGCCATCCCTTTATCTGCAGCACCTGGATTGACTGCCCCAATACGACAATAATCCAAGCAGCAACATAAATGCTGATATGACAAGCACCCATTTCAGTGATGTGGAAAAGCTGGCGAATTTTACAAGTGCATCCAACCTTTGCGGGAACGCACGGGTGATCACAGCCAGGCTCAGGTTTTCAACCCAATCAGAGATAACGATCAAAAAGGGAAACAGGCTTAGATATCGGAGCTTGCCAGCCGTGATATGCAGTTTTCGCAACATCACCACAAGCGCTATCGATAACGTCAAAGAATAACAGACGGGGAAAACAAGGTCTGAAGTCAACGCCATCGTGATATAAGCACTTCTCCCTTCTGTACCAAGCGCGGACAGATAGGCGTCTACCATGTCCGGAGTGTAGGAAAAATGCAGGTCCAGCAGCACTATATCGCCGAGCCCGTACATCGGGAACAGCACAAGCGGAAACAGAACTGAAACCGCCATCATCATTATCAGTATTGGAATACTGGCAATGTGTTCTACAAGACGTAACGGTTTCTGCAGCAGAAATTCACCTCAAAGATTTGTATCCATGGATACCTTTGATCAATCTGGCAATACCCATCATTGCAAGGAAGGCAATGACGGGTATCGGCTGGTTAATCGGAAGTACCGGTGCACCTTCTCCGAAACACGGCAGAGCCGGACCTACTCATCCGGCACTGTAAACTTCCGGGTACAATCGATTCAGCCGTTCATAACAAACAAAACGGTTGCTGTGGTGCCGTATATGACCAATTCTAGGACAGGCAGTATTTTGCCTGCTGTATCTCCAGGTTGTTATACCCGGTTATTTGTTGAATCCGTCACGCTGGCCCTGCGGCGTCAGCAAATTCTGATTGGCCAGATCGAGTTGCTGCTGCATGGTGTCCAGTCGCAAATTTACCTGATCCAGCTGAAGCTTTATCTCATTCAGGGCATCGTTGCTTTCCCCAACCGATGCGTTCACGTCCTTCAGGCAGGAGTACGTCGCATCCATGGTATCCGAATCAATAGCGCTAGTCAGATACTCCAGCGAGTCATCGACAACCTCGGCAATTGCTGCGAGTGTCTCCGTGACGAGACAGGCTGTGGCGCCATTAAAACCGGCCACGTCCAGTTCACATACGGTACTGAACTGTCCTGCGACCCCACGCAGGGTTACCGCTGCCTGTGATGCGATCAGCCCGGCTTCAAAGCTAACCCTTGCCTCCAGCACTGCATTGCAGTCACCACTATCGGCCGCTGCCTGCAGTACGGAATTGGCCGTCATCATGCTGTCCAGTTCAGTGTTGAGTTCGGCATATTGCTCCGTGGACTCGACGAGCTGGGTCTCCAGGTCATCCGAGATCGTGTCACTTACCGTGTCATCAAAGTTGTCAGGATTTTCGTTGATACCTTCCGCATCGCAGATCTGTACGCATACTTCACGGTTTCTGCCATTCATGGGTTTGCAGATACCGTCTTCGTCACCAATACCATCTCCAAGCTCTTCAGCACAATCCTCTCCGGCGGTACAGATTCCATCATTATCACCCTTGTTGTCGGTGGTAATTTCCGCGATCTGGCACTGTACTGCGGTTTTCTTGGCGAGTTGTTTGTAGTCTTTTCCCGTTGCCCGATCCTGGGCTTTTTTGCCTCGCATGGCGGTATTCATCAAAGCCATTTTTTGATTTGCCGGGATCTCGGGCATTTGCGAGATCATTTCCGCGCTGGCAGTCTGTTGTGCGGCCACATTGTCAAAGTGGCACTTCAGACGCTCGCCCTTGTCAGGAATCGTGGCCGGATCGCAGATATTCGGCACTGGTGGAGCCGCATTCGCCATTCCTGATGAAATCACGAGCAGAAGAATCAGATTCATAACCACAGCTGCGACCGGACTCATTTGCAGGCCTGATTTATTAGTGTACATAGCTAACTCCCATATTATGACTAGAACCTATCTCAAAATTCACATGCTCGTGCTGAACATGACATTGCCCGGTAGGACCCGCGCCCTCGCGGGGAACCCGTCCGCTGCAAAACCCTAGTTTTTCCCGGCGAGGCGCCGGTCCTACCAGACCGGTGCGAACCCCGTGCCTGAACCTGAATCCTCAAAATTCATTATCCGAGGGTTCGTTGTAGCACCCGCGCCCACGCGGGGAACGGACCGGGACCGCAATAACGGCTGATTGCCGGCGAAGCACCGGTCCTACTGAATCCCCACATTACGATCTTGAGGTAGTGTCCAATCAATGTCTATGCATTCTGTTCAGGTAGGACCCACGCACTCGCGGGAAACCCGTCCGCTGCAAAGCCCTTGTTTTTCCCGGTGAGGCGCCGGTCCTACCAAACCTGTAGGAATCCCGCGCTTGAATCCGTATCCTCAAATTACGATTTTGAGGTAGGCTCCAGGGTAACCTGTAGGCTACCCCCTTCCTGCTGGTTAGTCATTCCTTGGATATAGCAACGATGTCGTGCTTCGGGTTGCTCAGGGATGTTTCAATCGTCTCTTGCGTCTTCAGCCAGGCATGGTACTGATCCATGTGTGCGTAATCACCGGGAGGAAAACTTGTTCCTGCACCTACATAGACTATGCAGGCCCTCAAAAAGCTGTTTGGTCATAGTTGGCGGGCATTCCGCCATTGCCGATCCGCTGGTGACAACCGTAAATAGAAATACGCCAATTTCCGCATGCCTGGTAATCTCCATATCCATTCACCTCCGGTCGTGCATCCCTGCAGAATTGTCTACCTGTCGTTGATAGCATGACCAGCCTCCCTTGTTACGACCTGAACAACAAGCAGGTTCTACACCAGCTATCAGATACGCCTCAGAAAATCGCTAACAATCTAATAAATAGAAGTTTTTAAATAGCGTATTGATTCAAGGACATGTCCACGCATGGACGCTATGCGCACAGACTTTGCGCGTGGACGTGTCGCTGCAAGACATATTGGTGCGCCAGGGACGCTGATCCCCGATCCATATCTGCCCGTGATTGCTGACATTGCCCATCGGCCTTACCATAAATCACATTTATTAGATCCGGGCGGATCAGGTTGATCGATGCGTGGATTTGACCCACAGCACACTGGAAGCTTCCAGCTAACAAATTGAGTATCAAATAGAAATCCCAATTTTCCGAAAGCCGGTCAATCATTAAAATATTTGAAGTTACTGCCATTCTGTGCGATTTTACGTCGCGCCCGCCTGCAGGCCGGCATGGTGAAAACAACTTCCGACCGCTGTGTTTATGAACCCAGCCACATGATCTCGAAAACCGTACACGGCGCAACCCGGATACTGGTCGCGTGAGCCATCAGGTATCCCGGAATCTGTTGATCCTCGCCCTGTCGTTGCCGGCAGCGGTAACCGCAACAACACCGTGGGACTGCACCCGACAGGCGGATGGCCTGTGGAAGTGCACCGGCAAGTCACCACCGGCTGCCACGGAAACCGCCCCGGAGGCAACCGGAACGGCAGCACCGACCGTCGTGCCTGCTGAATCCCCGATCGAACCGGCGGCACCCCCAGCAGAGAAACCGCTTGGCGAATCCGGGACGAACCCGCCGGAGCCTGTAAGTCCGCCCGGCAACGCCGCGGAACCAGAGACACCATCCAGAATGTCGCCGGGCACGGCAGCAACCGTGCCAACACAGCCTTCCGTGCAGGAAGCGGGCGGCGCATACGATGAATTCGAGGTGGAAAACACCGACCTCTGGGCCCTGTGCCCCCCGGTAGCGCACCCTGCCCCCCTGCAAGCCACCGCTGATACGGACACCATCAATTTGCAGGCCGATGAGGCCCACGGAAGCAAAGACAGTGTCTATACCCTGGAAGGAAACGCGGTGGCGGTATACGCCGGGCAGCGGTTGGAGGCCGACAATATCGTCTACCGTCAGGAGATCGGCCGGATCGAAGCCCGAAACGGTATCCGTTACACCAAGCAGGGCCTGTATGCCAGGGGGGAAAGCGCCACCTTCAACCTGGACCGGGAGGAAGGGGAACTAAGTAACGTGGATTATGTGCTGTATGAACAGCATGGCCGCGGTGCCGCGGAAAGCTCCACCTTCAGTGGCACCACGGAGCAGCACCTGACGAATGCTTTCTACACGACCTGCCCCGAGGGAAATTCAGACTGGGTTTTGTCGGCACGGAAAGTGGACCTGGACCAGGAAACGGGAACCGGCACCGCACGGGATGCGAAACTGTCTTTCAAGGGGGTGCCTTTTCTATATACCCCCTACGCCACCTTTCCGATCGATGACCGCCGCAAGTCCGGACTGCTGCTGCCCAGGGTCGGACAGACGGAAGATACCGGGCTGGATATCAGCACGCCGGTCTACTGGAATATCGCACCGAATCGCGACATGACCATCATTCCGCGCTACCTTAGCGACCGCGGCGCCATGCTGGGTACTGAATACCGATACCTGTACCCCCATAGTTCGGGCAGGTTCACCGCGGACTACCTGCCATCGGACAAACTCCGGAATGACGACACCCGCAGCCTGGTCAGTTTGCGGCATCACTGGACCCCCATGCCGCGCCTGCGAACCAACATCACTGCCAGCGATGCCTCGGATGTCTACTATTTCGAAGACCTTGGAAACAGCCTGCTACAGACCAGCCAGACCAACCTGGAGCGCACCGCGGCAGCGGACTATTACGGCGACTGGTGGAATCTAGGCATGATGGTGCAGGATTATCAGACCGTCAGTCCCACCATCCCCCCGGCAAAACGCCCCTACAAGCAGCTACCGCAAATCGTCTTCAACGCCACACCGGAACAGCGACTGCTGGGGATCAAGGTCGAGGCCAACGCCGAGCTGAACTATTTCAAGCACAGCGATACCAGCCTTCCCGAGGGAAGCCGCGTGGACATACAACCGCGCCTCAGTCTGCCCGTGCGCCACGCAGCCTGGTACGTGGAGCCGGCCGCCAGCGTTCGCTATACCGCATACAATCTCGACAATACGGCGCCGAACGCTGACAAAAGTCCCTCGCGCACCACGCCGATCGCCAGCCTGGATACCGGCATGTTTTTCGAGCGCAACGGTAGCTGGGGAGACAGGGATTACGTGCAAACGCTGGAGCCACGCCTGTTTTATCTCTACGTACCAAAGCGTGATCAGGACAATCTGCCGGTCTTCGATACCGGCGACTACGATTTCAACTTCTGGACCCTGTTTCGGGAGAACCGCTTCAGCGGGCCGGACCGCATGGGGGACGCCAACCAGCTTGCCATGGCGCTCACCACGCGCATCCTGGACCCGGCCAGTGGCCGGCAGGCCTTGCGGGCAAGCCTGGGCTCGTTGCTGTATTTCCGTGACCGAACCGTCACCCTGCCCGGCGATCCGATCGAGACCACGAACAGCTCGAACCTGATCGGTGAACTCGGGCTGGCATTGAGCGATTACTGGAATGCCGATGCCGAACTGCACTGGGATCCGCATGATTCCACGCTCGACCGCAACGACTATCGCCTGCAATATATCCGGGGGCCGCGGCAACAGGTCAACCTGTCCTACCGGGAGCGGCTTGACAGCCTCGAACAGGCAGATCTGTCATTTCTCTGGCCGCTGTCGCCAAAATGGCATCTCGTCGGGCGCTGGTATTACGCCCTGGATGAAAAAGTGACCATCGAAGTGCTCGGCGGCGTCGGTTACGAGAGCTGCTGCTGGAGCTTGCAACTGCTTACCCAGAGCTACATCAGCAATACCGCGGGCGATCGTAACAACTCCATATACCTGCAACTGGAACTCAAGGGACTGGGCATGCTGGGCAACCAGATCGATGATGCTCTGGATCGTGCTATTCTTCGCAATTGATCGCAACAACAGGTTTCACGCCATGAAGTTCGTTATCCCGTTGCTGGTCCTGCTGCTGGCAACCGCACTCCCTGTCCTGGCACAGGATGAACCTGCTTCATCCGACCAGACAACCGGGGCAGGCGCGGGCGCCGGTGCGCCGCCGGCAAGCACACCGGTCAGCGGCAGTCTCCAGCCGCTGAACCGCATCGTCGCCATAGTCAACGACGACATCATCCTGTCCAGCCAGCTGGACGATGCCGTCATCGATATCAGCAAACAGCTGCAGGAGAAAGGCACACCGCTGCCGGAACACCAGATCCTGGTCAAGCAGGTGCTGGAGCGTCTGGTCATGGATACCCTGCAGCTGGACATCGCCAAAAGCAACGGCATCAGCATCGATGACAACACGCTCAACGAGGAAGCCCGGCAGCTGGCCGCGAAAAGCAACCTGACGCTGACCCAGTTCCGCGACGTTCTGGAAAGTCAGGGCTACTCCTATGCGAACTTCCGGGAGAAGCTGCGCCGGGAGCTGCTCATTCAGCAGGTGCGCAGACAGATGGTGGCCAGCCGCATCACGGTCACCGAACAGGAAGTCGACAACATGCTGGCAATGCTGAAAAGCAGCGGCCAGGGAGATGTCGAATATCACCTCGCCCACATCCTGGTCGCCCTTCCGGAATCCGCGGATTCTGCCGCAATCCAGGCAGCACAGCAGCGCGCGGAAGATCTGCTCAAACGCCTGCGCAACGGCGCCAATTTCACGGACCTGGCGATCGCCGAGTCCGACGCCCAAACCGCACTGGAGGGCGGTGACCTCGGCTGGCGCAGCCTGGGACGAATTCCCAGCCTGTTTCTCGATGCGGTCAAGAAGATGCAGGTCGGCGAGATTTCAGACCTGATCCGCAGTTCCGGCGGTTTTCATATCGTGACCCTGCTCGGGAAACGCGGCGACGAACGCCATATCGTGCAACAGACACATGTCCGCCATATCCTGCTGAAACCCGACGAGGTCAACTCGGCAGAGGAAATCCGGCTGCGCATCGAGCAACTGCGCCTCCGCCTGCAGGACGGTGAGGATTTCGCGACGCTGGCGCGCGCCCATTCCCAGGACCCCCTGTCAGCAGCGCGCGGCGGCGACCTCGGCTGGCTCGGCAAGGGCGACACGGTACCGGAATTCGAGGACGTGATGGACCGGACGCCACCTGGCGCAATCAGCGAACCTTTCAAGTCACAGTTCGGCTGGCATATCCTGCAGGTCCTGGAACGCCGCAACTACGACAGCACCGAGGAATACGAGCGCAACCGGGTAAGGCAGTTGCTTCAGAGTCGCAAGTACGACGAGGAACTGTTCCTGTGGCTGCGCCGTTTGCGGGACGAGTCCTACGTGGATTACCGCCTCGACGATGCCTGAGACGTAAACCGCCAGCCTGCCCCGGCACACGCCGGGTGAGGCCGCTGCACAATCTGCAGATTAACCAAATTGCCCGACGCAACCCCTCTCAGAATTGCCCTGACATCGGGTGAACCGGCCGGGATCGGCCCCGAGCTCTGCATCGCGCTGGCGCAGCAGCCGCAGGCCGTGGAACTGGTCGCCATTGCCGACCCGGAGATGCTGCAGGAACGCGCCGCACACTGCGGACTCCCCCTGGCGCTGCGGGTCTTCGAACCCGGCAGTCCGGCAAGGGCAACGACCGCCGGCGAACTGTGCATCCTGCCGGTTTCGCTGAACACTGCATCCCGCTGCGGCCGGCCCGACACCAAAAACGCGGGCTACGTGCTCGATACTCTGGACCAGGCGATCCAGGGTTGCCTGCAGAAGACTTTTGCCGCGATGGTCACGGGCCCCGTTCACAAGGGCATCATCAACGATGCCGGCATCCCCTTCACCGGGCATACCGAGTACCTGGCGCAGGCCACGCAGACGCCACACGACGTCATGCTGCTGGTGGCGGACCGGCTGCGGGTTGCCCTCGCCACGACCCATGTGCCGCTGGCAAGGGTCAGCGGCATGATCACGCAGGCGTTGCTGGAGCGGGTGATTCGCATTCTGCACTGCGGACTGCAGCGGCACTTCGACATTCCCCGGCCGCGCATTTGCGTATGCGGTCTGAACCCGCATGCCGGTGAAGGTGGCCACCTGGGGCGCGAGGAACTCGACTGCATCATCCCGGCACTGCAGGCATTGCGTAACGATGGCATTGTCCTGGACGGCCCGGTCCCCGCAGACACGGCGTTTACACCGGAGTCTATCCGTAAAACAGACGCCATTCTGGCGATGTATCACGACCAGGGGTTGCCGGTACTGAAACACGCCGGCTTCGGCCGCGCCGTAAATATCACCCTGGGACTACCGCTGATTCGTACCTCCGTCGACCACGGCACTGCGTTCGACCTGGCGGGTTCAGGCCGCGCCGACTGCGGCAGTCTGCGGGCCGCGCTGGAAACCGCCATCAACATGGCACGCAACAGCCGCAAGCCCACATGAAAGTGGAAGGGTCATCAACGCAGCCCGGATGCAGCGAAGCGAAATCCGGGAAACTCACACAAAACCCCTGACTACGGCCTGGCGGCCTACATCCGGGCTACCGGCTCCTGAATACCGCTATTGCCATGGCGCGCAACAACTGGCAGGCATGAGATACCGCCCTGCCTGAGTTGCGCAGAGGCTTGTTTTCAAGACTTTCTCATCATCCCGGGTGAACCACGGAAGGGCAGAGGATCTCGAGACAGGTTCTAATCGAGTCATTTTCGCACTAAAATGCCTGTTTTTCAGGCCTGCCTCTGCAACTCGGCCACGCAAGTGGCCGCTTAACAAGCCAATAATCCGTCGGGCGTACAACAGTAAACCGGAGTCGAAATCATGGAAAACGGAATGCCGAACGGCGTGATATTCAATGCCTATCCAGACAGCATCGGCCGGAACTTTACCGACATCGTGCATATGCTCAAGAGACCGGAATTCAAGGGCGTGTTTTCACTGTTCTACATTCTTCCCACCGTTTTCAACAGTGACCTCGATCGCGGCTTTTCCATCATTGATTACGATCTCAACGACGAGCTGGTTTCCCGGGAAGACCTGGAGGAACTGCACACGCTCAACGTCATGTTCAAGTTCGACCTCGTACTGAACCACCTCTCCGCGAGCTCACCCCAGTTCCAGGACCTGCTGAAGCACGGCGACAAATCCAGATACAGGAACTTCTTTATCGACTGGAATGAGTTCTGGAAGTCACACGGTGATATGAGTACGGATGGTCACGTGATACCGCACGAAGAGCACCTCAACAAGCTTTTCATGCGCAAGCCGGGGCTTCCGATCCTGAAAGTGCGCTTTCCGGACGGTTCTGACAGGCCGTACTGGAACACCTTCTATCAGGAGGTTGTATATCACGAGGTCGCCGCTCACGACCTGCTGCAGACTCTGGGGATCAAGGAGCTGACTCACGAGGATGCGGAGCACATCGCAACGATCATCAATGACGTGCTGAATGCAAAACGCGATTTATCCGAACTTGACCTGGGCGATTACGCACATCACAAAGACGACATCGTCAATATCGTCGAACAGAACCGGAAATACCTGGGGCAAATGGATTTGAACGCACAGTCGGAAGAGGTCTGGGAATTTTACGACGAGACCCTGAAGAAACTGCGGGAACACGGCGGAAGGCTTGTCAGACTGGACGCCTTCGCCTATCTGCACAAAGAGCCGGGGGCGGTCAATTTTTTCAATGAACCCGGCACCTGGGAGTACCTGCACAGACTCAAGCAGATAGCGGACAAATATGAGCTGACGCTCCTGCCCGAGATTCACACTGAATATGGCACCGCGCTGCATGAACAGGTGGCAAGAAACGGTTTTCCCATCTACGATTTTTTCTTCCCCGGCCTGGTCATCGATGCACTGGACCGCGGAACAGGCAGGCATCTGTTACGCTGGATACGGGAAATTCTGGAGAAGAACCTGCAGACGGTCAACATGCTCGGCTGCCATGACGGTATTCCGGTCCTGGACCTCCGCGGCAAGGAAATCGACGGCGTCCCGAGAGATGGATTGTTGCGCGATGACGAAATCGACAGGATCATCGACACCATCATGGACAGGGGCGGAAGGGTAAAGAACCTGTACGGTCCGGACGGCAAGAAGATCTCGTATTACCAGATCAACGCGACTTTCTTCAGTGCGCTGGGGGAAGACGAACGCAAGCTGCGCCTTGCCAGGGCGATCCAGATGTTCATGCCGGGTATTCCGCAGGTGTGGTACCTGGATCTGTTTGCGGGCAAGAACGATTACGCGGCGGCGGACGCAGGCGGCCCGGCCGGCCACAAGGAAATCAACCGCACCACGCTTACAAACAGTGACATCGAGCAGGGACTCTCACGAATCGTTGTGCGCGACCAGCTGGAGCTCATGAGACTGCGGAACCAGTCACCCGCTTTCCGGGGCGACCTTGAGATCCACGATACGGATGAGCACTACCTGCACCTCACCTGGAAAAATCATGACTGCGTGGCGACATTGAACGCCGACCTGCGTGATCACGGCTTCAGCATCATGCACAAGGGCGTGACCTGCGCAGAATATGTAACTTCATATCGCTGAACATGGATCCGAAACCAACCCGTCATCGAGGAACAACATGAAAATTCTGGCTACCGACCTGGACAGAACCTTGCTGCCGAACGGCCGCTGGCAGGCTGACGACAATGCCATCGGGCTGTTCAACACCCTGACGGAACAACAGGGTGTACTCGTAGTGTATGTGACAGGACGGAACCTGGCACTCACCGAAAATGCAATCCGGGAATACGGCGTCAGGTTTCCGGACGTTCTCTGCGGTGACGTCGGCACCTCGATCCGAAAGTACACAAATGGCGAGTGGAAATTCGACGAGGGCTGGATCGCCCATGTCAGGAGCGCGAGCCCGAGGTGGGATGCCGGGGCAATACGCGATGCGGTCGCAGAGGTATCCGGAATCCGGGAGCAGGAAGCCGAGCATCTGAACCAGTTCAAGCAGAGTTATTATGTCGAACACGACAAAAACGCGGAGATCCTGGAAAAGATTGATGAACGGGTGAAGGGGCGGTTCGACGAGGTCATCATATACAGTTTTGATTCCCAGGACGGCAAGGGACTCCTGGATTTTCTGCCTGCAAGCGCCACCAAGCAGACCGCCCTGGAGTATGTGGCCGAGGAATTCGACACCCGAAAAGAGGATGTCGTTTTTTGCGGGGACAGCGGCAACGACATATTCCCGTTGACAGCGGGATTCCGCGGCGTGCTCGTGCGGAATGCCGACGAGCAACTGGTGGAGAACGTCAAACAGGCTCAGGCCGCCAACCCCGGCCTGCAGGCCTATTTTGCAAAAGGGGACTTCAAGGGTTTGAGTGGCTACTATACCAGCGGCGTGATCGAGGGGGCCTATCACTATGGGATCTTCGATGACGCCCTGGAGACATAACGGGTATTTCCAAAGCAGCCTGCATTTACCCGGGGTATCTTCAAGTAATTCAGCAAGCCTGTTAACGTTGGCACGACGACAGGGAGAAGGTGATACCGGGACCATTCCACTCTGATGAGCCAGGATTATATTCGAAAAATCGCTCCCTGGATTCCAGGCACGTACCAGATTTCCACCCTACTCACGCAGTTTTTTTTTCATGCATGGTGCGGTGCCATTATCCTTCTGTATTCCAGTTAAGGGTTGACGAAGTATCTTGGTGTACTGCTTCTGGAATTCACCATTCTTGAGTCCTGGCTCCATCCCGCAGGAGTGCCGTCCTCCGGCGCTATCGCGGCCAGGCGGCCGCTTCTACATGCGGATTTATGCAGCAATTGGAAGTGCATGGCAGCCCGTACCTGACCATGGACATTTAGGCCTTACATGCATCACGGCAAAAGCCGGCCGAATTGCGGCCCTTAGCTGGAAGCTGGCGGGAACCGACTGACATGTATAGGTATTCATCAGTCAATTGCCCGCCAACGCTGGTCAAGTTGGAATTTCCTCCCGGACTTACTCCTTGCAGATATTGCCAGTAAACGTCATGTCAATCGTGCCAGTGCAGAAATTATTTGTTCCTTTGACAATCAGAACACCGCCAGTCGCGTCTCTAAAAACACCTTTGCCTGTTCCACCGCGGAGTACTGCCTCTTCGTAAAATGACAAGTTGCATGAGTAGTCGAAATCCGTCATATAACCTGTTGTGTCAAACGTAACCAGTGAATGCTCTGTTCCAATCCCTTCAACGTAAAAACTGTCCTCGCAACTGATCAGGTGAGTAAAGTCTGGTATTGGTATGGGTGGGAGGGTAGGGTCTACCGGCAACGTGCCTGGACCAGCCACTACTCCAACGAGCGCACATTTCAGCTTGCCGATCGGGCTGCCTCCGTTTAATGCGACGACGCCAGTCGTACTAACGTCGTCCCCGATTAAGGGACTACCGCCTAGACTAGCCGAATTATTAAAAATCTTGCCCTTAACAGAGACAGGAGTGCAATCAGCCATTGACTGAGCTGATCCTAATAGAGCGACCATGGCAACAGATGCCAGGACAGCCCTTGCTGACGACTTGACTTGCATTGATTCTCTCCGAAATAGTTACGATTACATTGCACTGTAAAAAAATGGTTGATGAGCGCGGACATTAGAATACAAAGTTCTACAGTAACGCAATAGAAACTCACCATTGTTTTGCTATTCATGCTGCAGTTCAATTCAGGTTGCTGAACTTCCGGGAAGGGTAGGTTAAACTGCCAATTCCTATCCGGCCTTTAACCGGCAACTTTCAGTACTCCCTGCCATTCAACGGCTGACGATAGAGATCCGATTTGGTCTGTAACCCGGGCATCGCTAAGAACTTCTCGGGCATACTGGTCAAATTGTCTGATAAGTGGGCCAAACCTGTCGTTTTTTGTAATCCCCCTTATAACCGGAAATACCAAAAAAAACGGCGACCCGAAGGTCGCCTTGTGAGGAGTTTTACAATGCACAAATGCCCTCTGGCATCCAACAAATCATTTGTCTATTGTCATATAATACCAAGTGAGTGCGAGTGTGAATATTGTGGGAAGTACGTATTTGGAACACCAGGCTGATGGTCACTTTCCTAACGCGAAACGACATTCCGCAATCGCGTGTTAACTTCCACAACGCAGAATTGGATGAGTCAGTGATTTGAAATCTGGATAATCCGGCCAAACGGGCTGACCAGGACAATGTGACTTCATTACGCACTTCACACGAGAAATGCAAACTTTTTTTGTTTTTTGTGTAATCAAAAAAATAATGCTTTATACGTATATCCCACAATTGATAAATCAAAATTACCTTCTACTATTTGGCGGGTGTAAACATGGCCAGCAAATAGAAGGTCACAAATGGAATACCCTTCAAATAGGCGGGAACATTGAAAGCCCCTGCGCAGGCATTCGCCTTCAGGGTATGCACGCTGGTCGCGTCTATTCTATTTTGTTCCGCATCCATAGCTGATGACCTTGAAGAACTATCCGTTACTGAAGCGGATGGTACGTACAATATCCGCATAGTATCCATACTCGATGCACATTCGGATAATGTGCATAGTGTAATAACCGACTACATAAATTCAGATCGTATAAGCCCGACTATCTTCGAAGTTGATATCCTGCCAACTGAAAGTGATGATGTGGTAAGGGTTCGGAATCTATCACGGCACAGTGTCGGTCCTATCAATGTAAATATCGATTGGGTCGGGGATATTGTAGATACCGGGCACGGGCAAATCTATGTAACAACTATCCCGGAACTCAGCGATTTTAAATCTGGGTTCGCAACCTGGGAAATTCTCCCACAGGGAGAAAAAACCCGGTTGCTTTATGAATCCAATTTGAAACCAGATTTTTTTATACCTCCTGTAATCGGTGGCTACATCATGAAATGCTATATAGAGAAAAATACATTAGCTACCATAAAAAGGATCGAGTACCAGGCTTCAATGATGTCTGAAGAGGACGTGAAAAACGAACCTGAACAAATGAAGACACTAATGCAAGCGGCAAAGTGAAGGGTTAACAGATGCATGGCGGCTGAACTCAGCCGAGGAGGCGTATTGGTGAGGATGCCGGCTGGAGTGATTGGTTATGCCCGTCTTGATTTTCACGTTTCCCTTCACGTGCATTATCCAGCACTTCATGAAGCTTGATTGCAACTTCCTTCGGCTTGGTTTGTTCAGCCGTCTCACAGAATTCGAACACGCGGTCATGTTGCACAGCGTTCGAGGTAAGGGACCACCTTGCAGCTCCTCCAATGAGCAATCTGTTTACATCACCCTTAATGTCCACCCAAGGCAGGGCTTCCATGATTCTTTCCACCGGCTCTTTATTCCCGGTTGCCATGAACTTACCCCACAGGGAGTCGAGAACCCACGCCCCCTGTTCAAGCGGAATTTTGTCCACTGGCATGGGTGAGCCCTTTCGCAGAAAGGAATATTCAGTATTCAGAGTCTCGTGTTTATCCAGAATGCTATACACCAGTGTTTTTGATTCCGGCAGATTGGCATACCAGAGCCCAAGCACCACTACCCCGAGATGCTCTCCCTTCAGCGAGCCAAGTTTGTTTATCCACTCAGTCACCCTTTCCGGGTTGTCTTCAAAAACACCCGAAATGAACCCGAAAATCGGTGCAGTGGCATTCGCGTTATCCAACATCCCTGACTGGCTCATATATTCAATGGCTTCAGTGAGCCTTGAGGGTTCAGGTGCCTGGTAATAGAAGGTGAGCCATTTCGATACCTCTTCTTGTGAGCTGAAGGCAGAAAGGGCTGGTATTGCATATGAGGTAAGCATCAGAACACAGAGAAATTTACGCATCGCTTTTCCTTGTAGGCGTAATGGTTGAAGTCGCTTGTGCGCGCCCTTCACGAGTGCGCGCCGTTCAGTTCATGCGATGGCGAAACAACCAGCCCGCGAGGCTCAGCGTCACGACGGCGATGATCGCCATGGGCCAGTACTGGTTGAACAGCAGCCCGTAGGAATCCCCTTCCAGGAAGACGCCACGCAGGATCACCATGAAATAGCGCATGGGATTGATCAGGGTGAGGTGCTGCACGATTTCCGGCATGTTGGAGATCGGTGTGGCGAATCCTGACAGGATGACCGCCGGCACCAGGAACAGGAAGGCACCGAGGATACCCTGCTGCTGGGTGACGGCCAGAGAGGAGATCATCAGGCCGATGCCGACCGCGGACAGCAGGAACAGGAACACACCGAGGTACAGGGCGCCGAGACTGCCCCGCAGCGGCACCTCGAACCAGTAGATCACCATCAGGAGGATGAAGCTGCCTTCGACCAGCCCGATGAGGATGCCGGGGACGGACTTGCCGAGCAGGATCTCCACCGGCCGTAGCGGCGTCACCAGCAACTGGTCGAAGGTCCCCGCTTCGCGTTCGCGCGCCACGGACAGGCCGGTAACGATGGTGGTGACCACCAGCATCATCAGACCCACGATGCCGGGCACGATGAACCAGCGTGACAGAAGGCTTTCGTTGTACCAGGGGCGGATCTGCAGAGTGGCGGGCGGTCCCGCCAGACCCTGCCGCCGGGACCATTCGGTGTTGAAGGTGGTAAGAATGGTGCGTACGTAACCCAGGGCCAACAGCGCCGTGTTGGAATTGCGGCCGTCGATGATCAGCTGGGCCTGCGCCGTCTTCCCGCGCTTGAGGTTCGCGCTGAAGCGCGGTCCGAGATGCAGCACCAGCAGCGCTTCCTTGTTGTCGATCAGCGGCGCGATCCGGGCATCGTGATCCAGATACCCGACCAGATCGAAGTGTGGCGAGCCGGTCAGTCGCGCCACCAGCTCGCGGGACGGCGCCCCGCGGTCCTCGTTGTAGACGGCGAGCGGGATGTGATTCAGGTCGAAGGTCGCGGCATAGCCGAACACGATCAGTTGGGCAATCGGCGGACCGATCAGCACGATGCGGCTCCTGCGGTCCTTGAGTATGGCCAGCAGCTCCTTGACGGCCAGCGCGAGTATACGGCGCAGGGTGTTCATGCATCCAGCCGTTTGTGCGTCTTGCGCCACGCCAGGCCGAGTAAGACGACCATCATCATCGCCAGCACGGCGCTGTTGGCCAGCACGATCGGCCAGATGTCGCCGGCCAGGAACAGCGTCTGCAGGATGGCCACGAAATAGCGGGCCGGGATGAGGTGGGTGATCACCTGGATCGGTGCGGGCATGGAACTGATCTGGAAAATGAAACCGGACATGATGAACGCCGGCAGGAAGGTGATGATAATCGAGATCTGGCCGGCCACGAACTGGTTCCTGGCGACCACCGAAATCAGCAGCCCCATGCCCAGCGCCACCAGCATGAACAGCGCCGAGGCCACGGTCAGCGCCCAGAACGAACCGCGCAGTGGCACATTGAAAAGCCACAGGGCCATGGCCACGCTCAGCAGCATGCCGCCCATGCCCAGGATGAAATAGGGCGCCAGCTTGCCGACCATGAGTTCGCCGATGCGCACCGGCGTCACCATCAGTGCCTCCATGGTGCCGCGCTCCCATTCGCGCGCGACCACCATGGAGGTCAGCATGGCGCCGATCAGGGTCATGATCACGGCGATCAGACCGGGCACCAGGAAGTCGCGGCTGTGAACCGCGGCATTGAACCAGATGCGCGGCTGCAGCGCGACCGGCAAAGGCAGTTCGACGCCCTGTGAACGGGCGTAGCCGTCCAGCCAGACCTGCCACACGCCCTGGATGTATCCCTGGGTGATGCGCGCCTGATTGGCGTCGACACCGTTGACGATCACGCCGATCGGCGCAGCGTCCCGGGCCAGCAGGTGCGTGCTGAAATCATTGCGCAGCCAGACGATGCCGAACACGTCACGCCGGTCGAAGGCCTGCTGCGCCTCCTGAATGTTGTGGAAAACGCGCGGGGCGAAATAGTCCGAGCGCCGGAAGGCGCCGACCAGGCTGGTGCTGTTGGCGTCCGGCTGCTCCACGACCATAGCCAGCGGGATGTGCCGCGCGTCCAGCGACACGCCGTACCCGAACAGCAGCAGCAGCACCAGCGGCATGACGAAGGCGATGGCGATGCTGGACGGATCGCGCAGGATCTGCAGGCTCTCCTTGCGGATGATGCCGAGCAGGCGCATGCGCGCGGCGCCGGCAGCGTTCAAGCCGCGGCCTCCCCGCTTGCCTGGTGGGCCTCGATCAGGCCGATAAAGGCATCCTCCATACTCGGGTCCGGGTGCGTGCGGCTGCGAAAGCGCGCCTTCATGTCCGCCGGCGTCCCCTCGGCCAGCACCTCGCCCTCGGCCATGATCACCAGCCGGTCGCAGTAGTTGGCCTCGTCCATGAAGTGCGTGGTCACCAGCACCGTGACGCCCGACTCGGCGAGTGCGTTGATGCGCTGCCAGAACTCGCGGCGCGCCAGCGGGTCGACCCCAGAGGTCGGCTCATCCAGGAACAGGATGTCCGGCTCGTGCATGAGCGCGGCCGCCATCGCCAGACGTTGCTTGAAGCCCAGCGGCAGATCGCGGCAGTTGTCACCGGCATGCTCCCCAAGTTCGAACGCCTCCAGGGCCCAACCGATGCGCTGCCTGCGGCGCGCCCGGTCGAGGCCGTAGGCGCTGGCGAAAAAACGCAGGTTCTGCAGCACGGTGAGATCCGAATAGAGGGAAAAACGCTGCGCCATGTAACCCAGGCGCGCACGCGCCTGGGCCGCGGCGTGGCGCAGGTCGAGTCCGGCCACCTGCACCTCGCCGGCCGTCACCGGCAGCAGCCCGCACAGCATGCGGAAGGTGGTGGACTTGCCGGCGCCGTTGGCGCCCAGCAGGCCGAACACCTCGCCGTGCCGAACGCTGAAGCTGACGCCCCTGACTGCGTAGAAATCACCGAAACGGCGCTGCAGGTCGCGGACCTCGATGACCGCGCCGCTCCCGCCGGCGACCGCCGGCGCCGGCTGTCGCGATGCCACCGCAGGCGTCTTCCCGGATGCCGGTGCACCCTTGAGCCGGGCGATGAAGGCATCCTCGAACACCGGTTCGGCCGGCTGCGTGTGGAGTTCGCCGGCCTCGCCCGCGGCGGCCGACAGGTCCGGCAGTCCGGCATCCGCCGTGACGACGCGCACCTGCTCGCCCTCGATGATGGCGTCTATGATGCACGGCACGGCACTGAGGCGCGCCTGCAGGGTACGCTTTCCCAGCCCGGTCGCCGTGACGCGGAAGGTGCGCCCGCGCATCGGCGCGCTGAAGCTTGCCGGGCTGCCCTGGCCGAGACGCTCACCGGCATGCAGCAGAATCACCTCGTCACAGCGTTCCGCCTCGTCCAGGTAGGCGGTGCTCAACAGCACGCTCATGCCCTGCTCCTGCACCTGTCGGTAGACGATGGACCACAGCTCGCGGCGCGAAACCGGGTCGACGCCCACCGTCGGCTCGTCCAGCAATAACAGGCGGGGGGGACGAACCAGCGTGCAGGCCAGCCCGAGCTTCTGCTTCATGCCGCCCGAAAGACGGCCGGCCAGGCGGCGCGTGAACGGCGCCAGACCGGTCATGTGCATCAGTTCGCGGTAGCGTGCACCGCGCTCGGCGTGCTCCACCCCCTGCAGATCGGCATACAGGTCCAGATTCTCCTGCACGCTCAGGTCTTCATACAGGCCGAACCGCTGCGGCATGTAGCCGACCGAGGACTGCACCTCGAGCGGCTGCGCGACGACATCGATGTCCAGTGCGCGGACCTTGCCCGCGTCGGGGAGCAGCAGCCCCGCCGCCAGCCGCATGAGCGTGGTCTTGCCGGCCCCGTCGGGCCCGATGAGACCGGTCACCTTGCCTGTGCGTATGCTGATGTCGACAGACTGCAGCGCCCTGACGGCCCGGCCGCCGGCCGGAAAGGTTTTGCTGACACCCTCGAAGACAAGGGCCGCCCCGGCAGCCACGTCAGCCGTCCCCCGGCTGCCCGCAATCGCTGGCGTGTCCGGGCTGCGGCTTTGGCTGGTCGAGCGGGATGGACACCGTGGCCGGCATCCCCAGGCGCAGTTCATCCTGCGGGTTGCAGACATGCACCCGCACTTGATAGACGAGGCGGGTGCGCAGCTCGGGAGTTTCCACGTTCTTGGGCGTGAACTCGGCCGTCGGTGAAATGAAGCCGATCCAGCCCGGGTAGGTCTTGCCCGGATAACTGTCCGTGGACACCTCGGCCGACATGCCGGGCGCCAGTCGGCCCAGGTACACCTCGGGCGCATAGGCGCGTACCCAGACGGGGTCGGTCAGCGCCAGGATCAGCACGGGGGTCTGGGGAGACACCATGTCGCCGGGTTCGAGCAGGCGGTCGCGGATGACACCGGCGGCGGGGGCATACAGTTCGGTGTCTTTCAACACCTCCCGCGCCAGCGCCTGCTGGGCCTCGCTTGCCTTGAGCAGAGCCTTTGCCTCCTCGATATCCTCTACCCTTGGCCCCTTGACCGCCAGCGCCAGCGCCTGCTGCGCCACCTCGAGGTCGGCGCGCGCAGTATCGAGGCTGGTTTGCGCGTCGTCCAGCGCCTGCCTGGAGATGAGCTTTTTCCCGGACAGGTCCCGGGTGCGCGCGAAGGTGGCCTGCGCATCGGACAGCCTCGCCCTGGCGGCAGCGACATTCGCCCGCGCCTGTTGCACCTCTTCCGGTCGGCTGCCGACCTCCAGCCGGGAAACTGCCGCCTGCTGCGCGGCCACCCGGGCCTCCGCGGCGGCAACCTCGGCCTCGAGGCGCTCGCGGTGCAGCGTGGCCACCAGTTGCCCCTTGCGCACCCGGTCGCCTTCCTGCACCAGCAGCCGGTCGACATGTTCGCTGTTGTTGAAGGCCAGGTCGGTTTCGCGGATATCCACGTTGCCGTACAGCACGAGACGGCTTTCATCCTTTCCAACGGGCCTGCCGTGATACCACCAGCCGCCGGCGGCAGCCGCGATCAGCAACACCGCGACCGCAGGGATCACCTTTTTCTTGTTCATCGTTCTCCTCTGCCGCTACTCCGATCGCTGTCCCCGGTGCCCTGCACGGCAGGGCACGAGTGCCAAGTCCTGGCGATCATGTTAACCAAGACAAACTGCCGTTGCTATCCGGCCACCGGATGCACCCGCTTCTCTGCATGGATATCCCGGGCTTTCTGCACGGCTCACACATCGGACTGGGCATCCGATCCCCGTCCCGTGGGAAAGAATATGCCCCCTGGGCAGTCGGATTTGGATCTGGAGTCTTGGTACAATCAGCCATTTACTCAGTTGAAGGAATGGCGTAATGCGTTATGTCAGTACTCGCGGCGGCGTCGAGCCGGTCTCGTTTTCCCAGGCGGTCATGATGGGACTGGCGACTGACGGCGGTTTGTTGTTACCGGAGTCTTTTCCGCAGATCGATGCTGCGACATTGACGCGTTGGGCGGGATTGAGTTACGTCGACCTGGCGGTCGAGGTCATGCTGCCCTATGTCGAAGGAGATCTGACCCGGAAAGAGCTGTCGGACCTGGTCATTCGCTCCTATGCCGGATTTTCGAACGAGGAGATCACGCCGCTGGTGCAGGCGGGGGAATTGCGCATCCTGGAGCTGTTTCATGGCCCGACTGCCGCGTTCAAGGATGTGGCTTTGCAGTTCCTGGGTAATTTGTTCGAGTTGCTGCTGGAACGGACCGGCGGCCATCTCAACATTATCGGCGCCACCTCCGGCGATACCGGCTCGGCCGCCATCTACGGAGTACGCGGTCAGGAGCGTATCGACATCTTCATTCTGCATCCCTACAAACGGGTCTCTCCGATCCAGGAACGGCAGATGACGACGGTACTGGACAGTAACGTTCATAACATTGCGATCAAGGGCACCTTCGATGATGGACAGCGAATCGTCAAGGAGCTGTTCAACAACCTGCAGCTCAAACAGGAATACAGTCTCGGTGCGGTGAACTCCATCAATTGGGCCCGTATCCTGGCGCAGGTGGTCTACTACTTCTATGCATGGGGGCGGATCAGCAAAGGTGATTTGGGTGCTTCGCTCAGCTTCTCGGTACCGACCGGCAATTTTGGCGATATTTTCGCCGGTTATGTTGCCAAACGCATGGGTTTGCCGGTGGCCAGGCTGATCCTCGCCACCAACCGCAACGATATCCTTTCCCGCTTCATCAATACCGGTGTCTATGAAGCGGGCGAAGTGTATCCCACCATCAGTCCGTCGATGGATATCCAGGTTTCCTCCAATTTCGAACGTTATCTCTATTTCCTGATGGGGAAGGATCCCCAGGCGGTAAAGGATCTCATGCAGCGGATGGCGGTCGATGGGCGCTTCAGCATCAGCGAAGAGAAGCGGGTTGAAGTGGCCGGGACATTCGTTGCTGCCGCCGTCAGCGAGGAGCAGACCCTGGAGCAGATCAGAACAACTTACCGGTCGGGTGGTTATATCCTGGACCCGCATACCGCGGTCGGCGTCTACGCCGCGCGTAATTATCCCGGAGCGATCTGTTTGTCAACAGCCCACCCGGCCAAGTTCGGTGATGCGGTGCGAGATGCAATCGGCATCGAGCCTCCCCTGCCGCCCTCGTTACAAGGCTTGCTGGAGAAGGAGACTCGTTGTGAGTTGATGGAGCCGACCGCGGAAGCGGTTCGCCGTTTCATGCAGGAGACCCTGAAGAACAAACAAGGGTAAGACGACAGGGCATCTTCCCTGTCATTTGCTGTAGGGTATAAATCATGAAGCGATCACCATATATCGAGATTCTGGATACCACACTGCGGGATGGCGAGCAGACCCAGGGCGTTTCGTTCTCGCCGTCGGAGAAGCTGAGTATCGCCAAGGTGCTGTTGCAGAAGCTTAAAGTCGATCGCATCGAGGTAGCGTCTGCCCGGGTATCGCCTGGTGAACAACAGGCGGTGGCCAGTATTCTGCAGTGGGCGGATCAGGCCGGTTATGGTGACCGGGTGGAAGTCCTGGGTTTTATCGATCAGGGCAAGAGCATCCAGTGGATCTGCAATGCGGGAGGTCATGTCATCAATCTGCTCTGTAAAGGCAGCGAAAACCACTGCATAAATCAGCTGCACAAGACCCTCGATCAGCATGCCGACGGCGTTATGGAAAGCATCACCCAGGCCAGGAATAACGGTCTGAAGATCAACCTCTACCTGGAGGACTGGTCCAACGGGTATCGGGATAATCCGGCATATGTCTATGGGTTGATGGAGCGGCTGCGCTCCGCCGAAGTCGAACATTTCATGCTGCCGGACACCTTGGGCGTGCTGACCCCGGACCAGGTCTACGAAAGTCTTGCGGATATGATACGGCACTTTCCGGAGTGTCGTTTTGATTTCCATGGTCACAACGATTACGGCCTGGGGACGGCGAATGCCCTGATGGCGGTAAAGGCCGGGGTCAGTTCGGTTCATTGCACCATCAATTGCCTGGGGGAACGGGCCGGTAATGCCTCCCTGGCCGAGGTGGTGGTCAATCTGAGGGATCACCTCGGGGTGGAATTGAGCGTCGACGAATCCCATCTGGGGCATGCCAGCCAGATGGTCGAGAATTTCTCCGGCAAGCGTGCAGCCGATAACGCCCCCATCGTCGGTGCCGACGTCTTTACACAGACCGCCGGCATCCATGCCGACGGCGACAGCAAGGGCGGACTCTATTACTCCCGGTTGACACCGGAGCGTTTCGGTCGATACCGGAGCTACGCCCTGGGCAAGATGGCCGGTCGCGCCTCGCTGCAGAAGAACCTGGAAAAACTGGATATTTCGCTGTCTCCCGAGGATCTGGACAAGGTATTGGAACGCGTGGTGGAACTGGGAGACTCGAAAAAGTCCATAACGTCCGACGATCTGCCATTCATCATCGCCGAAGTGCTGGAGAGCCGGGATTACGACGATATCGAACTGATCAACTGCTCCGTCACATCTGGACTGATGCTGGAGTCTACGGCCAGCATCAGGATCAGGGTGGGAGAGGAAATCGTGCTCTCTACCGGCAAGGGCAACGGCGGCTTTGACGCTTTTATGAACGCGATCAGCAAAGTGATGCCAAAATTCGGTATCACCATTCCACGTCTCGCGGACTTTGAGGTAAGAATTCCGCGCGGTGGTATGACCGATGCGCTCACCGAAGCGACCGTGACCTGGGAGGAAGGGAATCGAGCCTTCAAAACCCGTGGCGTGCACTCAAATCAGGTGTTCGCCGCAATGAACGCCACCATACGCATGCTTAACCTGCAACACCGAGGCAACAAAGAGAACGCCGCAACCGTGATGACGAATCAACAGGATCTCCCTCATTCAGCGAGTTCCGAAACACTGCCAACCGACGCGTGACGAACGCTAAGCAAAGAGGATACGGAAATCCAACAACAAGGGATTTTTCCCGCTGCGATAGCCCAATTCGCCCGTCTGATTGCTTGCCACGATGGTGAAGCGCACACGCAACCAATCACGCGTTATAACAGCCATGGGCAGGTCCACAGCGAGGTGAATATTATAGTTTCCAAACACGTCTCTATCGTGGACGTTTCTCCATTCTTAGACTGTGATGAAAACACAAACCCCCTGTCTCGCAGGGGGTTCTAGTAACCCATGAAATCGACAAGCCATTCTGACTGAGGTCGCAGTTAATTAACTGCCTGCATTATCAGATGGTGTTCGGAAATACTGTTACCTGTAACCAACCGGGCCGCCATAACCACCCGGGCCGCCGTAACCAGAGTCACCGCCATAACCACCCGGACCACCGTAACCAGGGCCACCGCCATAACCACCCGGACCACCGTAGCCAGGGCCGCCACCATAACCACCCGGGCCGCCGTAACCAGGGCCACCGCCATAACCACCCGGACCACCGTAGCCAGGGCCACCACCATAACCACCCGGGCCGCCGTAACCATAGCCCGGACCATCACGATAGCTGGAGTGGCGGTTATTGTGGCCACCACCCATCCAATCTGACGGGTTCATCATGTTACCGAAGTCCATTGCCTGTGCACTAGTAACAAGGAGCAAACCACCCAGGCAAAGGGCCACGGCGGAATACGATTGTGTTAGTTTATTCATAATAATACCTATTGTGAACGTTCAAATGAGGATTGAAGCCAGCGCTTAAGTCGAACTTATTCACCAATGGATCGATGCTATCAGCAAAAAATTCATTGCCGCCTCATTTACCCGCTTCGTTTTGATGAATAACTTCTGATGCCATGAGTTTCTAACTAAAAACTCAGGATAAGGAGTAGCGACGCGGTACGGAGGGAACCAGACTAGCGTGACGTAAATTTAAGAGCCACCTGACCGCGATGGCCTTATTCCTGTTCGTTATCGAACCGTCTCGCTCAGAGAAATGCCGGAATTGGCTTCTTAACGTACGCGCTGAGAGTTGGCGTCAGAGTTAATAGGGCAGGTTACGAACAAGCGAGACTATACCACAGGACGGGAATTATTGCTCAAAATAAACAAAATAAAGGTGTCAGAGCACATTTTTTCCTAATATAGATTCAGCCATTTACGCTATCGCCGCCGCATTTTAAGCGGCACACTATGCTTCGCTTACAGACGTAACGGAGCATGACATGGGCAGGAAGCCTCGTTTTACCCTGCCGGGACACCCTCAGCACATCGTGCAACGCGGCTTGGACCGGCGGGCCTGTTTCTTCTCACCGGCAGATTGCAGGCTATACCTTGAGCTGCTCAGGGAGGCAGCCGAGCGCTACGATTGCCAGGTTCACGCCTACGCGTTGATGACCAACCACGTACACCTGCTCGTCACACAACAGCGTACATCCGGTGTCTCGTTCCTGATGCAACGAACCGGACAGCGTTACGTTCGGTCCATCAACCGGCAGTACCGTCGCACTGGTACCCTGTGGGAAGGACGCTACAAGGCAGGGCTGATCGACACAGAAGGCTATCTGCTAACCTGCATGCGCTACATCGAACTCAACCCGGTCCGGACACAGATGGTCAGCCATCCGGCAGATTTCGCCTGGTCCAGTTACCACGCCAATTGCGAAGGAAGGCAGGATCAGTTAATTACGCCGCACCCGCTTTACCTGCAACTCGGTCACGACCAGGAGACACGCTGTCGTACCTACCGCGATCTATTCGTAACACACCTCGATCCGGAGACGCTGAATGAAATCCGGCGCTCAACCCGGCAGGAACTGGTAATCGGCTCTGGCCCGTTCAAACAACAGATCGAACGCATGCTGAACCGGCAAACCAAAACGCGACCCAGGGGGCGGCCACGCATGAAAAACCGGGAATATTAGAGAAAAATGTGCTCTGACACCTATTGTTCGAAAATCAGTTGACAACATTGATGGAATCACAGCCATAGAACGTCACCGGACTGCCGTTATACAGCAGCTTTCCACGGATGCAGGCTTCGGTATCTCCAATCGTCAAGCCTGTATCCATCACATCGAAGTGAAGCACATCGTCCTTGTCCTTGTCCCGGGTCGAATCATCCGGCTCGTAGGAGCGTACGAAGTGATTCTTGCCATGAGTTTCCACTGCGCCTTGGCCATTAGCGGCCAGTAGTGGTTCGCCGAACGTCACAGTGGCTGCGTCTATTGTCAGCGCATCCACCGCCACGGGATTCCCGTATTCCCCGGCGCTGGTCGTGAGCACCGCGACAGCCACACTATCACTGCCATAGAGATTCACAGAGTTCGGGAAACTGTGGGGCTTGTTGTTGATCGTCACCGGGATCGCGCAGTCCACTGACACGACATGGTCGGCGGAATTGTTCGAAGCATCGGTATCGATCACGGCTCCCGACAGCGGTTCCACCGTGCTGTTGACAGCAATGTCATGCACACCCGGCTCGAGACAGGTAACAGTATAGGTCTGGTCGATGTCGCGAACCTCGTCAATGAGTATATCGCTCTCTTCCCGATCGGTGATTCCGGTGGGGCTGACGGAGATACCCGTGGACTGGGCAGTGGCGGTCTGGTTGAAAATGGCGTCAACGCCGCTCGCCGGACTCTCGGGTCCGTTATTAACCAGACTGGTGCGAATGACCAGGTCGGCAGACTGCCCCAAGAGTACCAACGGAGGCTGATCCACGGTCTCCATCGACAGGACTTCGAGATCGGCTTCGTAGCAGTCCGGATCAGGCAGGTGGTTGACACAGAAATCATGGATCGTGTCCTTGACACCGACCGTCACCATCTCCGAGTTGCCGGGCACATCGCTGATGACCACGTGGTCCGCATCGGACAGGAAAGGGACCTTCACATCAGAGTTCGTGCTTGGCAACCTCACCTGCCCGTGTTGGCCGTTTGCGCGATAGGTCCGCACGACCAACCGGTCGGGCATGGTGAAATTGACGACTTCCGCGTCGTGCACGTCGAAGACCTGTACGCGCACATCCTCGGGGTTGTCGGCGTAGCCCGCCGACGGGTGCAACGCGACCACGGTGGAGTTATGCGTTGCCATTCCCCCAGATGTGAACTCGATATTCAGGACCAGGGTCTTGGATGGATCGTCCGGATAATACTTCATCACCGGCACCATCTGGGCCGCAGCGGGCTGGCACATGGCGGCCAGAAGCATCAGGCATGAAACGGCGATTGCCAATGCAGGCGTGTCAGTGAATCTTGTGTTTATCATCATGATCATCCCCCGCTAGCAGCCCGAGCAATCATCGAAAACACCCTGGATACGGCGGTTATCCAGGTAACCCGGCAACAGGTTATCGACCATCAGGTCCCCGATAGGCGAATCGTAGGTCCAGAATTCCTGGCCCGAGGTGTCGTCCGCCTCGCTGATCCACGACTGGCAGACCGTCGGGATGGGCGGCATCTCGTTGTCATAGTCATCCTGGCAGGCCGCCTCGCTCTCGAAGACGTTCGGGTTCTTTCTGGCTTGCCGGTATCCGCCGTCACAGCTCCCGTCTTCATTCGCCCCGTCTCTTTCGTCGCAGTACTCATCCAACAATCCGAACAGGGCGTGACCGAGTTCGTGGACGATCGCCCCGAATCCCAGTCCGGGGTAGGGTATCACCGCACTCTCGTCATCCGATTCCACGGTCCTCACAATCGCGATGTCGTCCCGGCTGCAATTGCGCAGTTCCGGATCCCGGTGCAGAATCAGTCCAGCGTTAGCCATGGTGTACTCGGTCGAGAAATTGGGCGGCAGCTCGCGGCAGCCGTCGTCAGCACCGAGCGCCATGCCTTTGTCAGCCGGGTTGGCCAACCAGAAATTGAGTTTGTCCTGGTTGCGCAGGAAAACCGTCCCCGAAAGGTAATACAGCCCGACAATCTTTCCCGCATCACGCTCGAATATGTCTTCGTCTCCGGCTGTATAGGTCGTCGCATCGGCCATAAGCAGAACATCCAGCGTATCGGGACCGCTGCTGCCGGCGATCAGCACCGGGATAGCCCGGGTGGCCGGATTTTCACCCACCTGAACGGTACGGAAGCCGGTTTCCGCCACTTCGTCCGTCATGGAGTCAACCTGGCCGCTGCCGTCCAGATCAATCAGGGAATTGCAGCTATAGGTGAATTCTGGGTCGGACAATGGATCGGAGGTGAACTCGGCGAAGAAGGTGTTCTGGATTGCGACCTGGTTTGAACTGCTCCCGTCGGCGAAGGTGATCTGGACCTCGTCAGCGATTTTCGGTCCCAGGTTGTCCCCCAGTGCCACCGCGACGATTTTCACTTTCTCGCCCGGCTGGGGCCAGAGAGGTTCATGGAGACAATGGATGAAATTCCCGTCGCCGGCGTTCAGACCGGCAATGTCGACGCGAAACTTGAGTGTCGCGTTGCCATCGCCTTCGCCGTCTCCGAATGTCGTGATGACCTCGCCACAACTACCGGAGAGTTCGCCCGAGAATGTGCAGGTCCCCAGATCCAGGGTGATATCGACATTGAGGCCGGGGCCGTTTTCGACGTCGGCCTGCTCGAACCCGAAGGGGTCGTCATCATCGAGTATCTTGATGGTGATCGGCACCGAACCGATGGTCGGATCGACGGGTTTGGTAAACGTCCAGTCGCTGCGACCGGCGTTCAGCAGACTGGTGTCGATGAAGTCATGGTCCTCGAGGGCTTCCTGGCCCGTCGTGTCAAGATTGCTGCGCTCGTCGCCGTTGATGCGGACCTTGGCAAAAAAATCCGTGCCGCTGTTGTCATCGAAACTGACCTCCGCGGTGATTTCCTCGATGGTAACGCTGATACCGACGGTTTCGAATGCGGGCGTGTTGGTGCTTGCGGTGGCCAGAATCAACATTGGCAGGAGATGGCGGGTGCGGTTGGGCGGCAGCGGCTTTCCGGTAGTTCTGCATGCTGATTCCGCGCACGGCCTCACAGCATAACGAACCACGATTCGTTTCAGGGTGTTCCACATGCGCTTGTCCTCCCCCTGCACATTTACAGAACCGGTTTCGGAGGATTTGCATGAATTTGCGGGCGTTAATTAACCCGGATCCCCCTTCCGTGACGTACCGTCTTCTTCTCCGGACAGTGGTACGCCGAATTGTTATCCTTAATCCTTGAATTAATAGCAGCGTGCCGGACATATGTAAAGGGGTAAAGGGGTAAAAAAAATAAAGGTGTCAGAATAAAGGTGTCAGAGCACATTTTTTCCTAATATAGATTCAGCCATTTACGCTATCGCCGCCGCATTTTAAGCGGCACACTATGCTTCGCTTACAGACGTAACGGAGCATGACATGGGCAGGAAAGGGATGCACTGGATCTTGAACGACAGATGCGCCAGAAATTGATTGACACCAAGATTCTTGGCCGCAGAGAGCACATCACACTTTATGCGGCATGCGACGCATTGCTCAACATCAGCAAGGAATCTGGGGCATACGGCACCCTGGTAACAGCAACAAAGCGATTCAAAGGTTATTTCTCTGATATCCATTTGGACAATATTTCTAATCGCGATCTTTGCTGCTGGGTGGAGCATGAACGACAACGGGATATCCAGGATGGAACCATCAGATTATGGTCTATGCAGTTCAACAAAGTCTGCCGACATGCAAAGCGGCTTGGCTACTATACCCCTGTTTATGAGTGGCCCGAATGGCACATCAAAGAACAACCAATCCGCTATTTAACAGACGATGAAGAACTCAGAATCCTGTCTGAGCTCGATACTTTACACGTTAAAGACTCCATGCAGAGAAGAAGCCGTCAGGCTGCTAGAGATATTTTTATTTTAGTGATTGATACTGGCTTCAGGGTCGGAGAAGCCTGTACTTTACGATGGGCAAATGTGGATTTTGATAATGGTGTTATCTATGTGTACCAACCGAAAGTATCGAATGATGACTTTATTCCGATGACCAAACGGCTGCTGTTTACACTACAGGATCGCAGAAAGCGTATTGATGGAGAATATGTTTTTCCTGGGCGATACGAAGGACATAAGTCCGTTAAAAAGAACTGTGCACTGACCGCGGCATTTAGAAGAGCAGGCCTGACAGATATTTCACCACACTGCCTACGAAAAACCTTTGCTACCAGGTTACTGGGTAGAGGGGCAGCTATCACCGATGTTCAGCATCTGCTGGGACACGCCTCCGTCAAAACAACTGAAAGAACCTACGCAGCTTTTATCAGGAATGAGCGATATAAACAAACGATTGAGCTTCTCGATCAGCCAAATCAACCTATGCCCACGTGTGTGACATAAAACATACAATACGTTTATGCGTGGTAACCACTCTGCCACGGCAGTAATTGCATCTTGAAATCTTGAAAAGATACGCAACTTGCGTATACTGTACCAATGAAATTGGTATTCTTCGAGACTCCTCTGTTCACCCGGCTCCTTGCAGACTACCTGAATGACGAGTCATACCAGGCATTACAGAGGATGCTCCTGGAGAATCCGGAACTGGGCGACGTAATACCAGGTACCGGCGGATTCAGAAAGGTTCGCTGGGAAGACTCCCGCAGAGGGAAAGGTAAGCGTGGAGGCCTGAGGGTGATCTATTACTACCTCACGGCTGATCACCAAATATGGTTTTTCACTTTATATGATAAAGACGAGGCAACGGATCTGACCTCCGGCGAGAAAAGGGCTCTGAAGAAGGCGATTCAGGCTGAATTGGAAGCCAGGAGAAATAGACGATGACTAAGAAACGCAAGCTGTTTGATGAGTTGATGGAAGGTATAGAATCGATGCAGCAGCAGCGCGAGGGCAAGATCACCTTACGCTCCCACGAAGTTGAAGACCTTCCGCCGCTGGAAGTGGATGCAGACCTGATCCGTGATACCCGGGAGCGGCTACATGTATCGCGTGCTGTCTTTGCACGTCGCCTACGTGTATCCGTGCGTACTTTGGAGAATTGGGAACAGGGTCGCGCCAGACCGAACGCTCAAGCGTCTGCTCTTATTCTGATGGTAAGGAAATTTCCAGACACGCTCGAGAAACTGAGCTCGCTGGGTAACCAGGCTGCCTGAAATTCCGCTGTCTACAAATAAGTCCATCTGCCAAAGTGTCGATGATCGCCCTAATGGAGCCACCGATGTTCGCCTTAATTGCGCCACGTAGCGGCACGGTTTCAGCGTTTCAGACGGGGTGATTATTTCGCGGTTTTGGGTCCTTTTTCAAGCATCGTGTTTTCGGGCTGATCTTCCCGGGGGGTGCGATAGCTTTTACCGTCCAGCACCAGCCGGTAAGCGGCGTGACGGAGCCGATCGAGGGTCGAGGCACCGCAAAATAAAGGTGTCAAATAAAGGTGTCAGAGCACATTTTTTCCTAATATAGATTCAGCCATTTACGCTATCGCCGCCGCATTTTAAGCGGCACACTATGCTTCGCTTACAGACGGAACGGAGCATGACATGGGCAGGAAGCCTCGTTTTACCCTGCCGGGACACCCTCAGCACATCGTGCAACGCGGCTTGGACCGGCGGGCCTGTTTCTTCTCACCGGCAGATTGCAGGCTATACCTTGAGCTGCTCAGGGAGGCAGCCGAGCGCTACGATTGCCAGGTTCACGCCTACGCGTTGATGACCAACCACGTACACCTGCTCGTCACACAACAGCGTACATCCGGTGTCTCGTTCCTGATGCAACGAACCGGACAGCGTTACGTTCGGTCCATCAACCGGCAGTACCGTCGCACTGGTACCCTGTGGGAAGGACGCTACAAGGCAGGGCTGATCGACACAGAAGGCTATCTGCTAACCTGCATGCGCTACATCGAACTCAACCCGGTCCGGACACAGATGGTCAGCCATCCGGCAGATTTCGCCTGGTCCAGTTACCACGCCAATTGCGAAGGAAGGCAGGATCAGTTAATTACGCCGCACCCGCTTTACCTGCAACTCGGTCACGACCAGGAGACACGCTGTCGTACCTACCGCGATCTATTCGTAACACACCTCGATCCGGAGACGCTGAATGAAATCCGGCGCTCAACCCGGCAGGAACTGGTAATCGGCTCTGGCCCGTTCAAACAACAGATCGAACGCATGCTGAACCGGCAAACCAAAACGCGACCCAGGGGGCGGCCACGCATGAAAAACCGGGAATATTAGAGAAAAATGTGCTCTGACACCTATTGTGTTGAGTTCGCATTGAATTTCGTAGCATACCGCTGCCGCGTTGCTGGATTCAGAGTCCAACTTGTTAAGCAGCGCTGACAACTTGATGAAGGATGGACGGTAGTAACTGAGCATATGTCTGATAATTCGCTGCTAACTAGAACGGTATTGTCGTCGAAATCTGGTTCGGGCTTCTATCAAGAGACTTTACACAATTAATTTCGAATACTAACAAGTGATATCATTCATCACATTATTGATTTCTAATCATTTTTGACCGATGCGAATATCGATGCGAGTTGTAATCGCACCCACTCTGGTTCTAACCGGGTGATTTGCGTGGGCAAATCCATTCTGACGTTTTATAACTGACTGTAAATAATGACTAATACCAGGATAACCCCTTGAATCACCGTCCAAGGAAAAGGTTCGGCCAGAACTGCTCCCCGGCTTGGATTCTCCACGTTACTCAGAAAGTTAACTGCCGTGGTAGTAGGATCGCCGCCACTTTTGGGAACAGTTGTTAGACACCAGCGATGGATCTATCTTGCTGTTTAGCCTTGTAATTTTTTCATTTATTCATATTACTTCATTGCGAATAATACTGATGGGCAGTGCAACTGTTTTTCTTGGGCAAAAATGCATGTTGACAAGCAACAGCAAAAATACTTTCTCATCTCCCATACTATATATTTCATGACCTAGATATATTTCGCGGATTCAACTTTGAAGTGCAACGGTTAACGAAGTTCTGGTATTGAAGAAGACTTCGTGGGGTGTGCGAAAGCCAAGAGATTTCCTTGGACGGTGATTGAGCTTGTCCATGGTCTGTTCGATTTC